>Ga0247843_1001444_pt1 | contig 48302 bp, 39 predicted proteins | sample LaCruzMarch2017__FD_192420 | JGI IMG/M metagenome (GOLD analysis project Ga0247843, IMG submission 192420) | Freshwater microbial communities from meromictic Lake La Cruz, Castile-La Mancha, Spain - LaCruzMarch2017_8m | ecosystem: Environmental > Aquatic > Freshwater > Lake | place: Spain...
ATTTTGTGCCAGTATTTGGCTGTAGCGCAAATCCCGCTACACATGATGGCACGGAAGGTGAAGATGGTGCAGACGGCATTCAAGGCTTTCCGGGCATTCAAGGCACTTCTACTTATGCTGGAGGATTTTTCACTCCAGGCAATGGAACGCAAGGACTTATCGGTTCTAATGGTTCTGGTGGTGGCGGTGGCGGTGGCGGTGGGTCACTAGGTGGTATTTTTTGGTTTGTTCCTCCTGCAATTCCATTCCTTCCGTTGCCCGATAGTCTTCCGTCCAATACAAATGGCACGGGAGCAGGAGGAGGCGGTGGTGGCGAAGGCGGTCAAGGTGCTACTGGCGGTGGCGGTGGCCAAGGTGCTGGTGGTTCATTTGCTGTTTTCACATGGAATAATGGCAACAATGGCAACATGAAGGATTGTATTCTTCAGTCTGGCTTGGCAGGAGTTGCTGGGCCAGGTGGTGTTGGAGGCAATGGTGGCGTTGGAGGCGCAGGCGGAATTGGAATTAACCTGAATCAAAATTGCCATATTGGTGCTGGTGCGCCAGGTGGAATTGGCGGGACTGGCGGGCAAGGCGGTGCAGGTGGAGCGGGTTCGGAGGGTGTCACCGAAGAATTACACGAACATCCAGGCGGAGTGCCCATGATATTGCAGAACATCTACGGACTATCTCAACCCATTGTAAGTGTCGAATTCTCGGGTTGCACCAATGCTCCTGTCACGTTTTCAACCGATGCTACGGGCACAATACAATGGTTTTTTGGCGCAGGCTCTACTCCCAATACTATTCAAGGGCAAACAGCAACCGCAAGTTTTGCTACACCAGGATTCAAAACCTTCACTTTGGTTGTAAACGGAATCGCTTTTACCTACACCGAGTTTGTAGATATCCATGCGGTTGTTCCCTCTCTAACTCCGACAATTTTACACGGCTCATTGCAAATGTGTGCTGGGGATATAGCAGACTTTAGCAGTTCTGAATCGGCTGATAACTATATCTGGGAATTATCTACTTCAGAGGATACGGTAATCTACAATGGCCCGAATTACTTCAATCTCAACGGGATTGTTTTTGATACTGCCGGCACCTATCAACTAACCTTGTTTACGGAAACCACCTGTTGTGGAAGGTCGTTTGTGGATACAATTACTATGGTGGTTGACCCAATTATTTTGCCATCAATTACCATACAATCCGATTTTGCAGACACTACCAACACGGTTTGCGAATTGAATGAAGCCACATTTACAGCTGCTGCACAAAATCTGGGTCCTACCCCAACCTACGAATGGCAGATAAACGGAGTGGCTGCTGGAAACAATGCCCCTGTATTTACAACAGCACAATTGGTTGACAATGCTGAGGTAACCTGCTTGGTAACATCATCTTTTGGTTGTGCCACGGGCGAAACTGCGTTATCAAATGGCATTACAGTTCATGTGGTTCCTCCTGTAGTTATTACCTGCCAAGCCGATTCATTTGAATCTGGCCTTCCCACCTACTTTGAAGCTGCAATAGTTTCTGGTGGATTACCACCCTATTCTTACCGTTGGTCTTTTGGAGATGGAACTCTAGGAGCTGGCGAAACAGTTGCGCACATTTATCAAAATGCGGGTAATTATACCGCTACCGTTGAGGTTAGCGACTCGCTTGGTTGCTCAACTTCTTGTCAAACGTCAATGATTATTTCCCCCACTTTATCAGCAGATTTTTCGGTGGATACTGTTGTTGGTTGTTCCCCATTTGAAGTATCATTCACGAATTTGAGCGTGAATGGTGTAACCCATTATTGGAACTTTGGTGATGGTAATGGCTCAAACGAAACCTCTCCTGTGCATTCTTATTTAGCTGCTGGCACATACGATGTATATATGTGGGCATATTCGGGGACTGGATTGGATTCCGCATTTGTGACCAGCCAAATTGTGGTGAACCCAACTCCGGTGGCAAATTTCCAGATGTACATCCTCAATCCTACCACGGGAAGCGATTCAGTTCAGTTTGCAGACAATTCATTGTTTGCAGATTCGTGGTTGTGGAACTTTGGCGACCCAGCATCGGGAGCGCAAAACACCAGTATGTTGCAGAATCCATTGCATGTATATGGCGCAAACTCTACCTATGATGTTTCCCTCACGGTTTCAAACAGTTTTGGCTGTTCTGATTTTATTCGGAACAGTACTTCCGTTAATGTTGGCATTGGTGAGCTATCAACCGATTTCAACTTCACCCTATATCCATCGCCTGCCGACCACGTTCTTCAGCTAGAATTTGAATTAACTGAGTCTGCTTCCTATCTATTGAGCATAGTGGATATGACTGGTCGCGAGCTGAAATCAACTTCGTATTCTGGCGAAATGGGCATGAATAATCCAACTATTTCGGTTGCTGACCTATCGAATGGGTTGTATATGCTCAGGCTTCAAGGCAACGGAATGCACCTAGCCAAGTCTTTTCTCATAAACCGTCCTTGAGGCAAATGATTCGGAAATCTCTGCTCATTCTGGGTCTTGTTGTGTCCGCTGCCACTGTATCGGTTGCGCAAGAATGCAGCATATTTTACGTTACCCCCAATGGGTCAGGTAGCGGCACCAAGGCATCGCCAACTTCCTTGCAAAATGCATTGGCTGCGGTGGCTCCCGGAAGCGACCATATTCGTTTGGCTGAAGGCACCTACCCTATTTCGGCACCGCTAAACCTGATTAGCAACGTTACGTTGGAAGGCGGATTTAACGCAACTTCATGGATAAAATCAAATAATGCTGTTACCCGAATTTTAAGAGATAATTCGAATGTTGAGTTGGCACCAGCGCGACTTGTCGCAATTTCCTGTATTGGCATCACCAATTTTCATCTCAACGATTTAACCGTTGTTGTGCAAGATGCTGGAGGAAATGGCGTTACTACCTACGCTGTGCATATAAGTGGATGCAGCGATTATTCATTGAGTAGAATAAAAGCTACTGCGGGCAATGGTTCGGATGGCTCAAATGGATTGGCGGGAATTGACGGACAAAATGGTGGTGCTGGAGTTGATGGTCAAAACGGAAATAACTTCTGTCCCAATGGAAATTCGTGTGACAATCTTGGTGCGGGCGACATGAATGCTGGTGGTGCGGGCGGAAACGCTTGGTCTGCGGGTAGCGCATCTGGAGGCAACGGTGGAAATGGGGGCGCAAAAGGCTCAAGCGGTTCCATATTCGGTTCGTCTGGACAAGGAAATAATGGGCAAGGTGGACAGGGTGGACAAGGTTCTAGCCCTGGGGTAGCTGGAAACGGAGGCGATAGATGGCGCAATACCGCATCTGGTCCATGCGGTATTGGCTGCTTCATTGCTTTGTTGCAGAATTGCGGAAATGGTATCCCCAGCAATGGCACGATGGGTACTGATGCTGTGCCAGATGGTGCAAATGGATTGAACGGTTTGGACGGTTCGCCCTCACATGTGGGCGATTGGTTTATACCCGGTGACGGGCAAAATGGCGAGGATGGTGTGCATGGCTCTGGCGGTGGTGGCGGTGGTGGTGGTGGTTCGTATGGCGAGCGATTATCGAACGTATTTGGACAAGGTAGCGGTCCTGGTGGTGGAGGTGGTGGCGAAGGTGGCCAAGCAGGCACTGGCGCTGGTGGTGGTTTGGGCGGTGGTGGTTCGTTTGGCATTTACATCACTAATAATGGAGCGGGTGGAGTGCTGAACGACTGTTTTACATACTCTGGCCTTCCCGGAATTGGAGGAGTGGGTGGATTTCCAGGTGGGCTTGGTGGCCAAGGTGGACTTGGTGGATGGGGTGGTCAGCTCTGCGCTCGTGGAGGCGATGGTGGCGATGGTTCAAAAGGCGGAAACGGGGGTTTTGGCGGAAACGGTGCATCTGGCGTAAGTCAACCACTATATGAGGACCCGTTGGCCATTCAAGTGGTGCAAACCAATTTGGCTGCCAATGTGGAGCCGCCCATTACGTTGAACTCTACAGCCTGCTCTTACTCCGACATTTATTATGGAACCACATCCAACGGCATTATTGAATGGTTTTATGAAGGCAACACTGTACCTCAAAACACAGTAGGCCAAAACACACTGGCGCAATACATGGGGCTTGGGCAGTTTGACATGACTATGGTGACCAACGGTGTGCCCTATTTCCTTGCGGAATTTGTGAGCATAACCATCGATGGACAGCCGTATCTCCCAACCATACAAGCTTCGGACGATACCATTTGCCCAGGCGATGTGGTTAATTTCTCGGCCAACTGGCCCACCAACTTCAATGTATTGGGCTACCGTTGGAACTTTGGCGATGCTGCCTCGGGCGCATCAAACACAAGCGCCAATGCAGCTCCATCCCATACTTACAACGATGTGGGGCGCTATGTAGTGACTTTGCAAACACAATCGCAATGCTGCGGCTGGTCTAAAATTGATTCGTTTTATGTAGATGTGATGCCTGTGATAACGCCTCAGGTGTTCATCACTGCAACTACAACAGAAATCTGCGAAGGCGAATCCATCACCTTTGGAGCTATACCAGTGGCTGGGGGCGATGCCCCAACATACCAATGGTTCTTAAATGGTGCTCCTAGCGGAACTGGAAATGCCTTTACCCCTGCCCCGCTTAGCGATGGCGACCAAGTGTATGTGCGCATAACGAGTTCGTACCCCTGCCCCGACCCTGCCCAAGTAAACTCCGAAATCATCACCGTGATTGTTCACCCCATTCCTGTGGTGGATTGCAGTAATGTGACCAGCAGCTATTTGGGTGCAAACACAGGCTTCAATGCCGAAGTAACCGTAGGCACCGCGCCCTACGAATTCTACTGGCAGTTTGGAGATGGCGGTATTTCCGACCTCCAATCGCCCACCCATCTTTATGGTGGAACTGGATTGTATCAAGCATCCGTGGAAGTGACCGACACGTTCGGCTGCAGCATTATCTGTACTGTTCCTGTCGACATTATTTTGCCACCTTATGTAGAAGCAGGATTTACCTACACGGTAAATATGATTTGCGGAACAACCACCGTTCAATTTACCGATACAAGCACAGGCAATCCTATTGGTTGGGAATGGGATTTTGGCGATGGTGCGCAATCTGACCAAGAGGCTCCAAGCCACGATTTTACAGGAACTGGGCCGTTCACCGTTACGCTCATAGCCAACAATGGCGTGTTTTGGGATACGTTGGTAGTGCCCAATCTCATTGAGGTAATGCTTATTCCAAGCGCATCGTTCACCCCAAGCGATTTGGAAGTATGCGACTCTTCGGCCATTCGGTTCTACGATAATTCGATAGATGCTGCTTCGTGGGAATGGAATTTTGACGACCCAAGTGCTACGCCTACTGCCAATGTATCCGACTTGCAAAACCCCTATCACGATTTTAATACCCCTGGCACCTACACCATTACCCTATCGGTGTTTTCGGAAGATCTGTGCCGTGCAGATGCCACGCCTGTAACTATTATAGTACACGAATCGCCCGTGGCAGGCTTCTATGTAGATACGGTTATTGTGTGTTCGGATGTGCCCATTGCCTTTTACGATACCTCAAGGGCCGATGTGAATATCACCACGTGGCAGTATTATTTTACCGACAAAGACACGCTCATCGACTTTATGAATCAGGATGAGTTTTTCTACACGTTTGACGAGCCCGGTTGGTATTTCGTAACCCAATATGTGAGCAACATCATTACAGGATGCCGCGATTCGGCCTACACCATGATAGAGGTTCGCCCCTACCCCGAGGCCAGTTTTTACCCGCAAGAATCGCAATTGTTCCTGCCCGATTCGGCCATGGATTTTTACAACACCAGCATCAATAGCCATCCCGACTCGTCATGGTGGGATTTTGGAAACGGCACCAGCCTCGACAACCAATTTGATGCAGAAGGCATCTTCCTAGACTCTGGTCTGTTTGATGTGCAACTTATAGTGATGAACGAATTGGGTTGCCCCGACACGGCCATTGTGCCTTTCCGGGTGTGGGAGCAAGAAACCTTCTTTATCCAAACCGCCTTTACCCCCAACGAAGACGGCATAAACGACAAGCTCGAGATAAAAGAGAAGGGAATTGTAGACTGGCACATCATTATATATGACCGTTGGGGCAAAATGGTGTGGGAAACCTTTGATGTGAAAGACCACTGGGACGGCAGCCACATGGAAACGGGCGTGCAGGTGCAGCATGGCGCCTACGCCTATTCGCTCACCTTAACGTGGTACACAGGGAGATTCTTCTCCAAGATGGGTACGGTTACCGTGATTCGGTAATTATCCCTACCCCTCTATTATTACCCTCTCCATTACCCCATTAGTTTCTTTCTGTCCGCCCCAAAACTTTTTTTTCATACACATGATTTTGTGTTTGAATAAAACATAGTTTAGTACCATGAAACTGTCTCCGACATTTCTTTGTTATATGCCAAAGCAGAGCAGCAAGCTTAGTGCAACAAGGCCAACGGTCTTCACCCATACTTTTTATAGCATGACAGCGCCCAAATGTAATTTTGGGCAAAAACACGCTGCAATGCAGTCAGGTAGTGGGTTTCAGGAAACGGAAATTGGCTTCCGCAGGGCGGAAATTGGCTTCCGTACATCGGAAATTGGCTTCCTCAAGGAGGAAAACAATGGCCCCAAGGCAAAAATGAATGACCCTAGTGCGGAGGGCAACATCGGTAAGGCAAAAATGCATTGCCGTAGGGCGAGCGGCATACCCCGCTGGCCGTCTGGGTTTGTCCAGACTATGGAAATGCACTGCGGTGCATAGGAGACCAACATCTCCTGCTTTCTTGAGCTTTTCATCTATTCATTTCATTTTTTTTAAAACACAACACCATGTTACCAGAACATATAAGTAGAGATTATAAAGTAGCCGATCCCTACATCATTCAGTACGCCAAAAACCTAAGGAGCGTGTTCATTTTAGACCAAGCGGCCTTCGTTGCTCGCGATGCAAGCTTTGCAGTCCCCTATCAAGTGGCGTGGCAACTTGCTATTGACGATGCCGAAAATCAGATGGATGACGAAACAATGAGCGACCAACTTATGCAGCTCACTGCTGCTGTAGAGGTTGAAATGGATTTGTGTCGTACCGCATTTCAAGATGCCAAACCGTTTATAAAAAAGGCGTTTCCAGATTTGCCTAGCAGATGGAACGAGTTGGGGTTTGACAATTATGACGCAGCACGAAAAAACCAAGTGCTACTATTGAAAGTGATGCGAATCATGCACGCAGGTGCCGAGCGCTATGCGCTTGCCCTTATTGCTGCCAATTTTACACAACCTATGATAGACGCTCTTGCTACGCGCGCCCTAGCATTAGAAAATGCCAATTCGGCCCAAGAGCTGTTTAAAAAACAAATGCAGGGTGCCACCGAGCAACGCGTAATTTCCCTCAATGCCATGTATAAAATTTGCACCACCGTGTGCGAAACAGGCAAAAGGGTGATGATAAATAGTTATGCTGGTTACCAGCGCTATTTGCTGCCCGCTAGTGACGAAGCCCGCGATGTGATGGCTTTGATAGGCAAGGTAACTGCAACGGCTGTGCCGCCTAGTCCAGCAGCAGGCATTGAGGATGTTACTGTAAATGTGGAAGAACTTAGCCTAAGCACCACTACCGACAGCAACGGAAACTATGGCTTTGGCCCTATACCTGCGGGCACTTACACTGTTCGTTTTAGCAAGGTAGGCTTTGCCGATGTGGTAGAAACCAATGTGGTAGTTACAGGCCCCGAAAGCCCAGTAACGGTAAATGCCACATTGATACCCATGCCATAAACCTAACATGCCATAATCCTAAATTAAAAGGCGCAGCTTTTCGCAAGCTGCGCCTTTTTTTTGCATTAATAGAAACCAACCCATTCCTGAGTGTGGACTTAATTAATGTAATGCTTTGGTGAATCTCAAATGAGTAAGACCAATGAAAACGCAACTATCGGGAGGGGCTTATTGCCTAGTTACAAACTGGGCGCGTTATGTTCCGCACATGCAGCCGCACACTTAGCCGGGCTGGGGGGAGATAATCACAGTGCAAACAGATGCCCAAGGTAAGTTTAAGATAGTGGTGCCAAAACTGCTCGAACCGGTAGAAGTGGCCTCCTCGAAATCTCAGCTGCGGGGTTGTTACCATCACCGAGGGTGGCACAATCGAACCCGGAGTCGAAATCCCAGTAAACGTAGCCCTTGTGCCTGTTCCGTAATACAGCTATGCCGTTTGCTTAAAAGCCCTACCTTAGAGAAGGCAGGGCTATTTTTGTGGGGAATGAAGCAAGGGTTTTTTATGTTGAAACGACTAATGATTACGAAGGATAGACCAAAATCAATACATTATTCATTCCTATAGTAGAAGTATTTCAAAAAATAGTAACATACCAAGTACACAATTTCTGCCAAGCCGCAAAAAATCATGCTGGTATCGCAATCATTAATGTTTTCTGAGGAATTAAAAAATAAGAGAACTAAATTAAATGAGATTATTGTGCTTATAGTGATTGCAAGCGAAGTCATTGCTGCATTATGTCTTATTAGAGAAAATTCATTTATTTTTTCATTTGAATCTCTGCTTGAAATTATTAACAACCCGCCAAAAAGGAGAATTAGCGAAAACAAGTTTTGATAAAATAGACCATTACTTAACGACCATGCCACAAAGGAAAAAATAGAAATTATTAGACCAACTATTTTTACATATGCGGGATAAAGCGGTGGGAAATTCCTTTTCATGTTTTCTTTAACCGAGCGTTTCATTAGTATAGGCAGAAAAAGCGGTAGCACAAACGACAGATCCAATACCATTAAATATTGAACCTGCTAAGCCGCCTATGCCATCATGAATAATTACCCAAGTGGATGGTTTTAATCTTGCGGTATTAGTCACGTATGAATGATGCCAAAAATTGTCGGAGGCTAACACAAGCTGGGTAAAAATCTTACTAACCTCACCATCAATTCCAGAATTAAAAGGTTCTAGGGTTTCATGAACCCAACCAATTAATTCTTGTGTGTTCGTGGAATGATTTTCGAATTTTCGAAGTTCAGAAAAAGAAGAAATTAACTGATTTGAGCAATTAAGGCTTCTAAGGGATTCAAACAATATGTTAAGAACCTCATCATTTGGAGATGGTGCAGTTGAAAGTCGAGTCAAATTCACTCGTGCTAGATTAAAAACCTGCTGATATCTGGATTGGGGTAGTGATAACTTTAAGGGGTACAATAATTCACCAATTCCATTTAATATTCCTTCGATTGTCAACAACCTCTTTGATGAATACGTTGCCGAATACATTACAGAAAGGATTGCATTGTGACAAACAGCTACCTCATATGCGTCAAGTGTTCGATATTCGCTGAAATTTCCTGAATCCATCGGGATTTCACGATAGATAGTTGGTTCACATATGTACGTTTGTTGAGATAATTTCGACTCAAGCAAAAAAGGATACTTCTTCCCGTACAACAAATAATTTGAATCCATTTTAATGTGTTTTAGAAATTAGTTTGAAATAATATTACTTCACCCCCGCAACCCTTGGCTGCCAATTGTACAATACCTTACCCGAGGAGATAACAAGCGTGGATGCCAACGCTGATATGGCATTTACACCAGACTTAGAAACATTATCAATAGCAGTTCCTTTCAAGGTCATTAGTTTGGCTCCTATCAACGTGCCTTCCATAGTGGCCGAAACAAGAAACGCGAGAACATTGGCGTCTTCACTAAGGAATGGCACCCACGGGCTACCATCAGATTGTGCAAGCCAATAGGTGGTTGCTGCCTTTCCCATGGCTGCAGCCATTAGCAAAGGGGCTTGCAATTCGCTACTCAAGCCCGATGTGGCAACATTTTCTTCAATGTTCTCAATACGCCCATTTACATTCACCATGGGTATACCCTTGATGCTTTCTAGTAATTGGAAGATAAACTCTTGTTGTCTTCTGTCATACTGCACTGGGCTGCCTGCTGCTGAGTTGATGTATCCATTGATGGATTCACTCATCACTATGCTCAATTCCAAATTGAATATTGGAGTTATATCACCATATAGTGGTCCTACATAGTCGATTATTTCAGTAATCAGCTCATCAACCGCAGGAGGCGGTGGAGCAACAGGCAGGGTTGCACCTATGGCATCCAAACCATCTTTAAACTGCTGGGCAAGTACATTATACGGATTATAAAAAACGATAGCCATGTGGTAATTGTATTGAAATGGGTTTGACAAATGCAAACGTCATTAAAAAAAACTGACACCCGACACATGTGTTGATAACTTTTTTTTCGCTGCCATATTCCCTGCACCCCATTAGAATACAACCAACAGTCGGCTACTTGCCTGCACAATCCCGCAGTTCCCGCGCTAAACTTTACATTTGCACCGTTTTTAATCAATAACCCATTTATGGAAAATACAGCAACACAATTGAAATACAAGGTAAAAGATATTTCTCTGGCCGAATATGGCCGCAAAGAGATAGAATTGGCAGAGGCAGAAATGCCCGGTTTAATGTCGTTGAGAGAGGAATTTGGCCCAAGCCAACCGCTTAAAGGAGCGCGCATTGCAGGCTGCTTGCACATGACCATTCAAACTGCCGTGCTTATCGAAACATTGAAAAGCCTTGGGGCTGAAGTAACATGGTCTTCGTGCAACATTTTCTCTACCCAAGACCATGCTGCTGCTGCCATTGCTGCTGCTGGCTATCCGGTATATGCTTGGAAAGGCATGAACGAAGAGGAATTTGATTGGTGCATTGAACAAACCCTTTTTGCCTTTGAAGGTGGAAAGCCACTCAACATGATTTTGGATGATGGTGGAGACCTTACCAACATGGTATTCGACCGTTTTCCTGAATTGGTTGCTGGCATTCGTGGGCTTTCGGAAGAAACCACTACTGGCGTGCATCGCTTATATGAGCGCGAGAAAAAAGGAACATTGGTACTTCCTGCCATCAATGTGAACGACTCAGTTACTAAATCCAAGTTTGACAACAAATACGGTTGTAAAGAATCGTTGGTAGACAGCATTCGCAGAGCTACTGATATTATGATTGCAGGCAAAGTGGCCGTAGTAGCAGGTTATGGTGATGTGGGCAAAGGCTCTGCCGAATCGCTTCGTGGTGCTGGTGCTCGTGTGGTAGTTACCGAAATTGACCCCATTTGCGCGCTGCAAGCTGCTATGGACGGTTTTGAGGTGAAGAAAATGGCAAATGCCCTTCCAGAAGCAAACATCGTGGTGACTGCAACTGGCAACAAAAACATCATTGTAGACAAGCATTTCCATTTGATGAAAGACAAGTCTATTGTGTGCAACATTGGTCACTTCGACAATGAAATTGATGTGGCTTGGTTGAACAAAAATTTCGGTTCTACCAAAGTAAATATCAAACCACAGGTGGATAAATACACCATCAATGGCAAAGACATTATCCTTTTGGCAGAAGGCCGCCTTGTAAACTTAGGTTGCGCCACAGGTCATCCTTCGTTTGTAATGTCAAACTCATTCACCAACCAAACGTTGGCGCAATTGGAGCTTTGGACAAATACCGCTGCTTACGAGAATAAAGTATATACCCTTCCTAAGCATTTGGACGAAAAAGTAGCGCGTTTGCACCTTTCTAAAATTGGTGTGGAATTGGAGGAACTTTCTGCAGACCAAGCCGAGTACATTGGCGTAACTGTAGATGGTCCATACAAGCCAGAATACTACAGATACTAGTAGTTAGTGGAATTCATAAATCCAAGCCGGTCGAAACCTATTGCGTTCGACCGGCTTGTTTGTTAATCAAAGCTTGGCTGTTGGTGCCCACAACACAAGGAATTTAGGTTAATTTGCACCATTCTATCCCGACACATGACAGAAGAAAACGCACTTTTGATGGAATACAATACTTCGCGCAATCACATGCAAATAGCGGAGTATGGTAGAAACATCCAAAAAATGATTGCCTACACCAAAACGATTGCCGACAAAGAAGAACGCAATCGGGCGGCACGAGCCATCATTAAAGTAATGGGTCAAGTAAATCCAACGTTGAAAAACACTGAGGATTTAACGCACAAGCTGTGGGATCACATGTTTATGATTGCAGATTTTGACTTTGATGTTGATTCGCCTTATCCGCTGCCTAAACGAGAGCAATTTCTGCAAGGTCCGGAGCGTATTCCCTATTCCGAAACCGAAATTAAAGAGCGTCACTATGGTCGTATCATTGGCAAGATGATAAACCAACTGGCCGAAGAGCAAGATGAGGAAAAGCGCATGATTTATGCCTTTGCAGCTGCAAATGCCATGAAAGCCGCCTATCTAAAATGGAACAGGGATACGGTGGAAGACGTGATAATCATTAAAGATTTGAAGCGCCTTTCTGGTGGAAAAGTGAATCTTCCACTTGAAACAGTGCTTTCGCGGCCACAAGATTTGGTGGACCACACCATGCAAGCCGTTGGAAGTAAAAACCAACGCAACAAGCGCAACAAGCGCAACAACGGTAAAAAAAGACGTGATCAAAGAGGTTAACCTATGGCTTCATTCGAAATAGAAGGTGGTACACGATTAAAAGGCACGCTTGTGCCTCAAGGAGCTAAAAACGAAGCGCTTCAGGTGCTTTGTGCAGTGCTTCTTACATCAGAAAAAGTTACAATGTCGAACATTCCAGACATTGTAGATGTGAACAAGCTCATATCCCTTTTGGGCGATTTGGGGGTAAAAGTGGAGCGCATAAATGCCGACACCTACACATTTCAAGCAGACAACGTTAATCTCGACTACTTGTTATCGGACGATTTCAAGAAAAAGGGAGCTGGGCTTAGAGGTTCTATTATGATTGTTGGGCCGCTATTGGGACGGTTCGGGAAAGGTTATATACCCCAACCTGGTGGCGATAAAATAGGCCGTAGAAGGCTTGACACCCATTTTATTGGGTTCCAAAAACTAGGTGCAACATTTGAATATGTAGCCGACCAGCAGTTTTACAAAGTAGAAGGCAAGCCTCTAAAAGGTGCATACATGCTGCTTGATGAGGCTTCGGTTACAGGCACGGCCAACATTGTGATGGCGGCTGTGATGGCCGAGGGTACCACCACTATTTACAATGCCGCTTGCGAACCGTATTTGCAGCAATTGTGCAAAATGCTGAATCGCATGGGTGCCAAAATATCGGGCATTGGTTCGAACCTGCTGGTTATTGAAGGGGTGAAAGAAATGAATGGCACAGACCACCGTTGCCTTCCCGACATGATTGAAATTGGAAGTTTCATTGGATTAGCAGCCATGACCCATTCCGAAATCACCATTAAAGATGTGAGCCATCCCGATTTGGGGATTATTCCTGATGTGTTTCGCAAACTGGGCATTACCGTTGAACTTAAAGGCGATGATTTGTTCATTCCTTCACAAGAACACTATGCCATCGAATCTTTTATTGATGGGTCTATACTTACCATTTCCGACCATCCATGGCCTGGGTTTACGCCCGACTTGTTGAGTATCGTGCTGGTGGTAGCCACACAAGCAAAAGGCAGTGTGCTTATTCATCAAAAAATGTTTGAAAGCCGCCTCTTCTTCGTAGACAAACTGATTGATATGGGCGCGAAAATTATTCTTTGCGACCCGCATCGCGCTACTGTCATAGGTTTGAATCATCAAGTGCCGTTGCGGGCCATTCAAATGACTAGCCCGGATATACGCGCTGGGGTTTCTCTGCTTATTGCTGCTATGTCGGCTGAGGGCAAGAGCACTATTCACAATATCGAGCAAATAGATCGCGGGTACCACAGCATCGACACTAGGCTTAATGCCATTGGTGCCAAAATAAAGCGCATCTAATCGGTACAGTTATTGCCAAGGCGAGCCGCTCGTAGTAAACATAATTCCTAAACCTATTCTCTCCATGAAAAAATATCTGTTTTTCGCATCAATCGCACTCCTTTCTGTTGCAACTCCATCTTTAGCAGGCGATGGAAATAAACCGAATTCAAACACCTCAACTCCAGTAAAAATTGGGCTGAACGTGGGAGACACCGCTCCTGAACTAAAATACAAAGACCCAACAGGCAAACTGGTAAGCCTTGCATCGCTGCGCGGAAAGGTGGTACTAATTGACTTTTGGGCATCTTGGTGTGGTCCATGTCGTATGGAAAATCCAAATGTGGTGAGTGCGTACAACAAGTTTAAAGATGCCAAGTTTGCTGGCGCTAAAGGCTTTGAAATTTTTGGCCTTTCGCTCGATAAAAGCCAAGATGCTTGGGTTGCGGCCATTAAAAAAGACAACTTGAATTGGGTAAACGTTAGCGATTTGGGAGGTTGGGCTAGCGAAGGTGCTCAGCTGTATGGGGTAAATTCTATACCAGCCAATTTTTTGCTAGACGCCAATGGAGTTATTGTGGCTAAGAATCTTAAAGGCGCCAATCTTCATGCTGCCTTGCAAAAAATGGCGCAATAAGGCATCCATTTCTTTTCTAGAAACAAAAAGGCCGAGTCGCATTGACTCGGCCTTTTTGTTTCTCCCTAATGAGAACGAATTACTTTTCTAGTTTTCTATTTACTCGCGTGATTCCGTAAAGAAATCCGAATAGAATAAGAAAGTAGGTGAGGAACATTCCAAAGTGGATGTAGTCCCATTTCTTGCCGATTAACCTATCAATAATGACAAGAAACACCAACGAAAGCGCAGATAAGCTAATGAAGACATAGGCCACCTGCCGATCCGATAATCCTAAATAAGAAAGATGGTGTGTCGTGTGATCTCTACCGCCTACGAAAGGTGATTTTCCTTTCAGCAATCGATTTACAGTTACGGTGGTGGTGTCTATTATTGGAACAATGAACACCAAGAGTGCTACAATAATTTGCTTGGTTTGAATTCGGAATTCTGGACCTGCATGGCCATTCCACAAATAGAGAATGCCAACCACGGAGAGAAACACTCCCAAAAACTGACTGCCTGTGTCGCCCATATACATTTTGGATGGATTCCAATTGAAGTACAAGAACCCAAGCAATCCCGCTAAAACTCCAATAAGTGTGATGAAGTAAATACTCTCTTCCTCCCCGCGAGAGTACATCATGTATAATCCACCAAGAATTACTGAGACAGAAACAGAAGCGGTGATGCCATCCATATTGTCCAACATATTTATGGAATTCATCAACCCAACCACCCAAAACATAGTGAGAAAATAATCTATCGGCACAATGCCACTCAGATTTATTGACGTGCCTGTGGCGATTAGGATAATGCCACTGCAAAACTGAGCTGCGAATTTCAAGAATGGTTTGGTGTTGTACGCATCATCTGCTAAGCCAACCACAAAACCTAGTGAACACGCGGCCATAACGCCCAAAAATTGAACTATATCGTTAATGTACTGCGTGGCACCAAAAAGAATAGAATAGCAAGCTATAGCCAACAAAAAAAGAATGTAGAACGAAATGCCACCCACTGCAGGCTTGGATGTTGGGCTCCATCGAACCAAATTATCCGGTTGGTTCTTAACACCCAAGGTGCGCGATAGCTTTAGCAGAAGCCCATTGATGAGAAATGCAAAGAGAAGGGCACACAATCCAAAAAACACATAAGCATAAGCAAGCTGACTTGGGTCGAGATGTAGCATTCAGGTGGCTATAGGTGGTTAAAATCCTGAGGGCATTATGGGGTTAAAAAAGATTATTGCATGCGCGGAAAGATGGCGCATTGGCGTCTTTATCCGAGAGCGAAGGGGTGGCAATCCCCCAGTCAATTCCAAGGGTATCATCGTTCCAAAGTATACTACCTTCTGCGGCCTTGTTATACATACCTGTGCAGTCGTAAAAGAAAATGGTTTTATCCTCCATTGTTCTAAATCCATGTGCAAATCCAGGCGGAATCCACAAAGCGGTCTTATTGCTTTCAGACAGTTCTACAATTAAATGCTGACCATACGTGGGCGATTCTTTGCGAATATCTACTGCCACATCGAGCACGCTGCCGCGCAACACGCGAACCAACTTACCCTGCGCAAATGGTGGATTCTGATAATGAAGCCCGCGCACAACTCCTTTGTCAGACTGAGAGATATTGGATTGCACGATGTCTAGATTCAATCCAAGATTATCAAAAACTCCTTTATTGTAGGTTTCAAAAAAATACCCTCGACTATCTTGAAACACCTTGGGTTGAATAATGAGCAATCCTTCTATTGCTGTTTTCAGAATTTCCATTTGCCTTAATACTTGCCTTTGAACAGTCGAGAAAGCCAACGGAATCTTCCCTGATCCTTATCTTCATCATAATATCCATAACCATAGCCGTAACCATAACCATAGCCATACCCATAGCCATACCCATACCCATAACCGTAACTGTAGCCATAAGCTGTGCCCACTGTTTCTACTCCGTTTAGAACTACACTCAAGTGCTGAAGGCTATTTTCCTCCTTCAAGCGAATCAAATTTTCGAGGAAAGGTTTTTTTGAATAACCCGCACGTATGATATAAATAGGATAATCAGAACGCTTCATATTCAAGATACCATCGGTAACAATACCAGATGGTGGATTGTCGATAATGATAACGTCATACACCTTTTTAAGCTCAGCGAGGGTCTCGTCCATGCGGGTACTAAGAATAAGCTCTGACGGGTTGGGAGGAATGGGACCTGCGGTAATAAAATCCAAGTTTTCCAAATCGCTATGCCGCACCACTTCCGAGATTACGTTTTTCTCTATCAGCAAAGTGCTCATACCATATTCATTGCTCACATCAAACCCAATGTGAATTTTGGGTTTACGCATGTCCAAATCCAGAATCACAACCTTCTTGCCCGAATAGGCAATGATTCCACCAAGGTTAATGGCTACAAATGTTTTTCCCTCCCCTGAAATTGTTGAGGTGAATGAAATGACTTTAGGTTCGGTTGTACTTGTAATGAACTCCATATTGGTGCGAATGGAGCGAAATGCTTCCGAAATCATTGACTTCGGGTTTTTATCTACCAACAATTGCGAGTTGGGGATGTCCTTCTTGTAACGTGGCACTATTCCCAGCATGGGCACATCCACATATTTCAAAATATCGGCTACTGTGTTGATTTTATTGTGAAGTAGATATTTACCTATAATTAACCCTAGACTAAGCATCAACGCACCGGCAAGGCTAAATGCCAACACCATTCTTTTGTTTGGGAACACAGGCATAGATGCCTCCGTGGCTATCTGCAAAATTTTATTAGTCGATACATATCCAGCTTTTGAAATGGAGTATTCTGCCTTTCTATCTACCAAAGTATTGTAAAACGCCTCGTTCACTTTATACACCCGTTGCAGACGAGAGTATTCTATTTCGTTGTAATTGATGCTTCCAGGAAGCATACTTAGCTCGTAGGCCGTTTTCTTTTTCCGTAGGTCAACCAATCGATTATCCAATGTGCCTTTTACAGATGCAATACTTTCTATAAGAAGTTTCTTTTGAATCTCAATTTGATAATCCATAGCGCGCACTTGGTCGCTATTGAGGGTAACCACAAACAGCAATTGCTCGCGCTCTAGCAACAGTTTTTGCAACGCACTCACCACCAACGACACTCCTCCTTTAAATTCGGATGCAGCCAACAACGAGAACAAATGGTACACATCTATATTCTTGTCTTTTGCTACTTCGCGCTCAACTTCGTTCAATATGGCCAGCTCTAAACCTACGTTCAGGATTTCCTCTTCCACTTCCACAAGCCTGTTTTCAGAAGTAGGCAATGGTTTGGGTTCATAATCACGATCTAGCTTGTTTTCTTTCCGAAAAATCTGTAGCTCATTTTCGGTTTCATACAAGCGGTCGTAAATAGTGGCCAACTGATCGTCAATAAAAATCAGAATGCTATTGGCCGATTCCTTCTTTCGTTCCTCGTCATTCAGGATGAAATCCTGAGAAATCACATTAACAATGTCGGTGGCTTTCCGAGCATTGAAATCTTTGAGCAAAATGCGAATGGTTTTAGCATTCTCACTCAATACACTTACTTCCAGCTTAGAAAAACACTGGTTTAATACCTCGTCAGGACTATTGATTACAACATAAAACTGATTTTGCTCCTCTTCCTGATTGCGCATAATGGTTGCATAATCATTCACAGCAATCTTCATGCTTATGTGAGGAGTAACAATACTATCCAACAGCGATTGCTCTTGTCCATAAAGGACTCCGCCAAGAGAATACTCGTAATACACCCGAAAATCGTCTTGAAAAGCCAACGAAATGGGAATCCCTAATATGAGTGGCGTTTTTTGCTGGTAAGTAACCTCAAATGGCGATGATTTATAGAGCTCTTCACTACGTATTTGGCCTTTTACCATGTAGCTAATCCCAAGCGGCAATTTGTCTAACGAGCCCCGTAGTGTTACGGGAGAACGCAACAATTCTATCTCCTCAAATATGGTTTGATCCACCAAACTCTGGGTTTGAAGCAAGGCATTCGACCTATTGTCGTGGCCCAATTGCACACTTGCCTCGGCTTCATATACTGGTGCAGTAAATCTCAAATAAAGAAACGCCACCAGCAGAAATAAGGAGAAGAAAACGAGCACTGCCATCACATTGGCACGTGCTATCATTACCAACAACCCTACATCAAGGTCGTCATTTAATGCCGATACTTTCTTCTTCTTCTCGGCCATCTACTTGGTGAACTGATTGACCAAAATGAATGAAGTAATAAGCGTACTCATAATTACCAAATACGGTGTGATGCGTGCAAACACTTTGGTTACATACTCCTTCCGAAGCTCAATGTAAATCACATCGTTGGCTTGCAGCACCAAATCAGCATTTTTAATTCCCTTCAAAGTGGAAAGGTCTATGAGGTACACCTCTGGGTTTTTCAAATCGCCTCGAATAAGTTTGATTTGGTCGGCTTTGCCATTTTCGGGGATTCCACCCGATGCAGCAAGCACTTCAAACAATGTGGTGTTATCGTTTTCCAACGGCACCACCGAACTCTTGGCACCCGCAAAAATGGTTACCCGTTTGTTGCTCACCTCTAGCAAAACAAAGGGCTTGTTGAGGTATTCTGTCAGGCGGTCTTCCAACAGCATTTCGGCTTGTCGCGCGGTTAGACCAGCGATGTACATGCGGCCGATAATGGGAAACTTGACAAATCCATCAAACTCCACCTTAAGCAAAAGTGTGGCACTGCCTTCGTTGATGCCCGTAGCGCCCGTTATGTTCACCATCTGAAACCCATTGTTGGCATACACCCGCACGCCAATAAGGTCATTTGGCGATACCCGATATTCCACGGCTTCGCTGCCATCAAATTCAGAATACACGAAGTCCTTGTTGGTTCTCATCATAAAACTGCGGTTCAAATACTTGTCGCAGGACGTGAGCAAAAGGATAGGAAAGAGAAGTAGAAGTAGGCTAAAACGCATTGTGGGCGTAGCGTGGTTTTGGCAAATTTAGGATTATTACGTGATTAACGTAGCTGCTTTGCCATTCAGCAGCTTTTCATAGAGATTAGACATATCGCGCACTAAGCGGGTGTAGTGGTATTTTTCGCCTACATGGGTCCATCCATTTTGCGCCATTCGGCTACGCAATGCCGCATCGTTTATCAGCGTCATCAGCAATTCGGTTAGCCTAGCTTCGTCCGTATGCTCGGCCATTAGGCCAGTAATTCCTTCCATAATAACATTGGCCACACCGCCTACATTGGTTGTTAGCACAGGAGTATTGCTGGCTTGCGCTTCGATAAGACTAACGGGTGTGCCCTCGTTTTTGGAAGTCAACATCACCACATCTAGGCCTGCATATATCACATCTACATCCGTGCGCCACGAGGTGAACGTGAGCAACTCGGTATTGCCCTTTGCCACAGCATGGTGGTCTATAAACGGCACACCAATTTCGCGGCAATATTCCTCCAATGCCAAGCGTTCTTCACCATCACCCACTACAAAAAAGCGCAGTTTGGTAGCGCTGGTATTGGCTGCATGTTTCAACAAGCGCAGAAACAACCGATGGTCTTTCACCGGCACAAGCCTCCCAATGATGCCTATCGCCAATTCATCGGGTTGCACGTTGAATTCGGTGCGAAAGGCCGCTCGTTTTTCCTCTTGGTTGTCGCGAAACTGCGACAGATTGAACCCCAACGGCACCACCTCAATTTTTTCCGCAGGGCAAATATTATGTATGGCCGATAGCTCGTGACGTTGCAGGTCGCTGATGGCGATAATGCGGGTGCTGCGTTTGGCCAGGCTACGCTCCACTTGCTTGTAAAACTCGGTTTTAAGCGCTCCGAAATAGCTATGAAACACGTGTCCGTGAAACGTGTGCAACACCACCGGAACCTTCATATCAAAAGCCGCTTGCCGCCCAATGGCTCCAGCTTTGGCCGCATGGGTATGTACGATATCGGGCTTAAAATCGCGAATAAGCTGCTTCACCTGGCGGTAGGCATTCAGGTCGAGCCCGGGGCTCAGCTCCCGTTTCATTTCGGGAATAATAAGCGGTTCGATGCCCAAATCGCTGAGAATATGGCTCGAACTCGCTTCCGATTCTTCTTTCTCCCCTCCTACCAACATGGTTTCGTATTCGGGCGCAAGGTATTTGGTAAGGTAGGCCACGTTAAACGTAGGTCCTCCCAAATTAAATCGATTGGCTATGCGGAGTATTCGTGGCAAAATGTGTTAGGGATGAAGATTTAAGTGATGAAGGAATGAAGGAGAAAAATCTGAAGAGAAGAGTGGAATTCTACGTCCATTTGGCTTAAAGCTTCATTCCTCTCCCCCTCATTACTTCATTCCTTTTTCTAAAAATTGGGTTTAATAGTATACTTCGCATAAAACCGCAAAATGTGTTCGGCTGCTTCTTCGGGGTCGTCCACCAGCTTAAATCGGTTCATATCTTCTTCAGCAATATTTCCTTCTTTTTCCTGCACCACAGTGCGCAGCCAGTCTATCATTCCGCCCCAAAATTCTGTGCCTACCAGCACCACAGGAAACCGCGCCACTTTGCCGGTTTGGATAAGTGTGAGGGCTTCAAACAACTCGTCCAACGTGCCAAACCCACCGGGCAACACCACAAACCCCTGCGAATACTTGGTAAACATCAGTTTGCGCACAAAGAAATAATCGAAGTTGATCAGTTTATCGCGGTCGATGTAGGGGTTTGATGTTTGCTCGAATGGCAGGTCGATGTTCAACCCCACCGACTTCCCTCCTGCCCGCCTCGCGCCTTTATTGGCGGCCTCCATCACCCCCGGACCTCCGCCTGATATAATACCAAACCCAGCAGTGGCCAGCTTAAAGGCAATGTCATCGGCCTTTTGGTAATAGGGGTTGTCTTCTTTCATCCTAGCCGAACCAAAAATGGTAACACACGGCCCAATGCGCGACATGGTTTCGAACCCTTCCACAAATTCGGCCATTATTTTGAAAATCTGCCACGAATCTTTGGTCTTAATCTCCTGCCAGCTTTTGGCCGAAATGGCATGTTTTAGGCGCTTCTCATCTTCTGTCATAGCACTGCTTTGTGGCGCAAAGATAGGCTCGGCCTAGAACGGATATCCGTTGCTGATAATGGTCAATTTTGAAGTCCCAACCACGTCAAACCCACCAAAAACAGAAGTTTAAAACGTGTATACGTTACTTTTAAGACTTTTTAACAAGTGCCTAATACTCAAATAAAAATCCCTATTCTACATTTGCCCTCACAAATTTTAACAACCAAATCCTTTAACCAAATTTACCATGGCAATACCAGTTCAATACGGAATAGCGTTTACCCCAGCAGAGGAAACGACAATAATGACAGCCTTTCAAAGTGTGCTCCTCATTTTGCAAGCAAAGGCCAACTTTAACATGACCAACGAAGAAAGGGGAGAACTTTCCAAAGTGGGTGACGAACGAATACCCTACGTGCTCAAAAGCATAAGCGACTATGCCGTGCAGTTTCCAAACCTCAACGGATTGGCGCATCCTATAGCTTTGGCAAACATAGATTTGAGCACCTACGGATTTACTGGCACAATGACTACTGCTATGGCGCAAATAGTCGAACTAACCGAAGAAATACGCATGGTGGCTGGCCATTTTGCATATGCATTTATGCTAGACCAATATGCCAATGCCGAGCGCTACAGAGGCGACAATGTAGCAGGCGCACAAGTGGTGTATGATGGATTGAAAGGCTGTTTTGAAGGCATGGGGCCTCAACCTGAATAAAAGCAATCCCTTTCTGCTCGTCAGAGCGCGTAAATAAAGAAGACCTGTCCGCTTGGCAGGTCTTTTTTTTGTGAGATAAAGCAACTATTAACTTGATATAATATAGATATTAACGTATATTATTTCGATTATAAGTTGAACAACTTCCATATTAACATGAAAAACTTTGATATTAAAATGAAAAACTTCAATATAAACGTGAACAACTTCAATATTAAAATGAATCACTTCAATCGTATCTTGAACAACTTCCATATTAAAATAAACAACTTCAACATTAAATGGAACAACTTAGCTATTAAGTTGAATTACCTCCATATTAACATGATAGTATGACGTATATTTGTTTGTTAAATCAACCCAACGTAATCATGGAGTTCATCAAAAAAGAAGATTTACCCGCTATGTTGCCCGTAAAACGAGGCCGCGACACCAAACTGCGCATTGCCCTCTTGCAGCTCGAAGTGGGCGATGGGATATTTCTGCCCAAGGAAGAATGGAAACGCAAAAACACGCCATCGTACGTGGTATTGGCCATAAAACGCACCCATCAGCGCACCTTCGAATACGGATTCAAAAGCGATGGCACGGGGTGGTTGTTTCGGAGGACTTCGTAAAATTCACAAGAATTTAGAACTGCCCTTCGTGTCATTGTTTGAATACCTTTGGTAGGTAAAATCGTTTTTACCCTATTTGAAATCTGATGGCACCCGTAATGAACTTCCCTATGTTTCGAGTCTTAGTTTCCATACTTCTTTTATTCGCTTTCATCAGGTGCTCTGCTCAATTTGATGTGCGAGAAATTGATAAATCGTTGGTCAGAATTAACGACACCCTTTATGTGTCAAAATTTGAGGTGTCAAACAAATTGTATCAGGCCTTTATTGTATCTCAAAACAATTCTTCACAAAACCATGAGTCATCTGCCATACAACCCAACAGGGTAGATTCCGTGCGTTGGAGGTCGTGCAATCTTCCTTGCGAGCCGTACGTTGAGTATTATCACTTTCACCCCGCTTTTGACCTGTATCCAGTTGTTAATATTTCACATCAATCAGCAATCCATTTTTGCGAATGGTTGACCAAACAATATAATGCATCAACTAGCAAAGCAGTCCATTCAACAGCGGTTTTTCGACTTCCTACTGAGCAGGAATGGATATTGGCGGCTACTCGTGGCAGTCAAGCCAAATATGGATGGGGTGATGATTTGTTGATGGATAAAAAGGGAAGGAAAAATGGGAACTTCCAATCCAATGATAGTAACGAGATTTTGGCAATAACCCTTGAATCGGTAGAATCTTCCAAACCAAACAAACAAAACGGTTTGCATCAAATGAGCGGAAACGTTGCTGAAATGGTTGCATCGTCCACTATTGTGAAAGGTGGAGACTGGATGCATACATCCGAGTTTCTTGAATTAACTTCTCAAATGCACTACAGTGGTGGTGCAGAACCTTTTGTCGGATTCCGATATTTTATGGTTGCTAAATAAGAAGGCATTCTTTGTTTTTTGGTGACGTTCGCTATATTAATCAGGGGGTTTAAAAAATTTGGACATGAAAATCACGAACTGCTTTTCGCTCCTTCCGCTAGTGATTTTTGGTTGGATTATAGGTTTATGCCTTAATGCACACGCCCAAGAATACAGCCCAATGGAAAAAGCCCTTTTAGCGGAGGCCGCAAGGCACGGCATGGTTTGTAGATTCGAAAGTAACGAATAATAGCCTAGAAGTACTTAGAATTTTTGAAAAACATAACACACAATTTCATGCCTTCTCTTAAGCGTTACTTATGTTGGATTATTTTCCTGGTGCTTCTGCACCCAAATATCCAAGCACAAACACCAAAGTTTCCCTCCCCATGGGATGGAAAGCGTTTTAATGATACTTCTCGTATTAGTCGGTGTGACTCGCTACGAAAAGTCGCCAAATTCGACTGGCAAAAAGCCGATTCAGTTCAAGTGGAATACTACCGAACCCAGATGAAAAGGTTATATCCAGCAATGTTTACTATGGAATGGGTTACAAATTCGAAAATGGGAATCCATCGTTACATTATTCACGATGGCATCATCATAGAGTTGGAAAAACAGTTTTTTGAACACGGCTTCATCCTCTTTTTGCGAGATGGCATTCCAATTCCTGAAATGAGATTCTATCGGCTTCTAACCAAATATCATCCTGAGCAATAAAAAACACCTCCTATCATGGCCAACAAAAGCACCTTCGAATACGGATTCAAAAGCGATGGAACGGGGTGGTTGTTTCGGAGGACTTCGTAAAATTCACAAGAATTCAGAACTGCCCTTCGTGTCATTGTTAGAATACCTTTGGTAGGCAAAAATCGTTGTAGATTAAAATCATACCGATGAAAAAACATTTCCTTTCATGCGCTTTCTGTGTATCAATTCTATTGATTCATTGCGTTTCGGCAATGTCACAAAATGCTGTGCTTTCCTCACCATGGGACAACCACCGATTCAATTTAGAAGACAAGAAAAGTCCTTATGATGTATTAAGAGAAAAAGCTGGGCTAGACCTTAGTTGGAAAGACGCCAATTCAACCACAATATCAAATTTTCTTATAGCAATTGGTAAAACATATCCAGAAACACTGAATCCAGAACTTATTACTACGGATAAATTTCAACTTCAGCGACACATAATTCACGATAACAAGGAAGTGACCATCCTTGAAAAAACAATATATTCTCATGGTGTGGTTCTCTACTTCAAAAATGGAATTGCTGAAAAGGAAATGAACTTCTATAGACTGCTCACCAAATATTACCCTGAGTAATGGCATTAGTGTAAGTTGCCAACTCGCTTCTTTGCAAAGTCCGCGGTTCAACTGGGGTTCGTGTCTTGAATTATATATCTTTGGTACTGAAATGAGAAGTTAAAACGATTTTGTGAAGGAATACTTCTTCTAAATACCTCCAATTCATGCTAAGATTTTCGCGCTTTCCGTTGGTGATTTTTGGTTGGATTATCGGTTTATGCCTCAATGCACACGCCCAAGAATACAGCCCAATGGAAAAAGCACTCTTAGCAGAGGCCGCAGTGGTGCTACAGGTGCCCGACAATTTTGATAAGCAACAGGTGATGCAAGCGTACACCGCATTAAAAAATGTGTTAGAGCTAAACCCGAACAACGCCACCGCCATCTATAACATTGAAGTGTGTCATATTCGGATGGGGTTGCAGCCCAATTGCCACCGCATGAACGAGGCCGTGCGCTTGGGATATAAGGTTGCCGAACAAGAAATGTTCTTTTATGGCTGCATCAAAAAAGAACCGCAGCCCAGCAAATAACCATTGCCATCACTCGCCCAATGAAACCAAGCATGAAAAAAGCGTTGAGTCTTATTGCGTTGATCGTTGTTGGATATGTGGCACAGGGGCAAACGGTGGCAACACCTCTTATTTGCAATGCCACCGACAGCACCTTAAAATTTACGCCCTGCGATTCCCTGCACAAAGCCCTAGGCTTCGATTGGCATAATACCGATGCAAAACAACGCGATGTGTATGTAACGCAAATGAAGCTCATCTACCCCGATACCTGCACGTTTGAGCGCGCTTGGGATTACTCAAGAACGGTAGACCGTTTTATTATTAATGATGGTACTATCCTCGAACTAGAAAAACACTATAAAAAGGGCGCTATCCTGTATTTCCAAAATGGTGATTCCATTTCGGAAGAAGAATTTTTCATGCCTCTCTTGAAATATTATTATCCACATTAGCGATGAGTGATTATTCCCGTTTGCTGTTACTACATTTCAACTTTATTCTCCTAATTTTCTGTGCATCTACAAATTCTGGGTACGCACAACCAGCTGATCGCTTCGTATTTAGCGAAATGGTTCCTGAAGTACTCGTAACTCAAGCGTATGAAGTTCATAGAGAATTAATACATGGCGACAGTGACTCCATACTAAAGCTGTTTATGCTAGATACAATTTGGGGCAAAGAGAACACCCAATACATTCGTGAAGCTCGAAATGATGTGCGATTTACACATCATTCCGCTCGCATAGATACCAGCAGGCACGTTGGCAATCACAACTCACCCAAAGACATGGCCGCATATATTTCTTTTCGTGATATTTTCTATTTGGGAAACAATAAATTTCGCTCTTACAAAATAACTGTGTGCTACTACGGTGCTTGGAAATCTACCAATGTTGCCCGTCAAATAACCATTAATAGCGGCATTGTTGATTCTAGAGAAATTTGGAGTCGTTATAGCTGGGGGACAAATTGAGTTACCCTTCTATACCCAACACCAAACCACCTTAATCACCTTCCATTATGACCAACTACAAACCACTAAACTGGAAAAAGCACATGCTACTCGTAGTTCTCGGGAGCTTTATTCTTACGTCCATAGGCATCTATATGGAGAACGACCCCGCACCCCCGTGCCATTCGTGGCAATGCCATCCCGTGTTTGAATTCGTAATGACGCAGTTGATGTTCGTTGTGTTTTGGCTTCTGGTGTATGCCATTGTTGTTGGGCTTGTTCTAGGCATTCAAAGGATGTTTCAACGCAGTTAGCGCAGTCGGCACCTGTCCCATACGGGCATTCTTTTGCAATCTTTTGTGAATTGCGCGTGTCCTTCCTATCCACTTCAAATGAAGATATTTGCACCGCGCAGCACAAAAGCCTGTGGGCGCTGTTCGTTTATCCATGATTAAAAGGATTCATCTGCTTCTAGTTACATTGGCCGTTGGCTTTGCATCGCTGACCCAAGCCCAAATATTCGACCCTGTTAAATGGGCCGTCTCGATAGAAAATCGTACCGCCACCTCAGCCGACTTGATACTGACGGCAACTATAGAAAAGGGCTGGCATCTCTACTCCCAACATTTGGATGGCGATGGCCCAGTGCCCACCACCTTTAGTTTTAAACAACTGGGCACAGCCACGCTAAAAGGTGAAGTGTCAGAGGGCAAAGGCAAGGTAGAGCTCGACCCCAACTTCGATATGCAACTCAAGTATTTTGAGGGCACTGCGCGGTTTATTCAAAAAATAGCCTTGACCCCCAAAGCCACCGAGGTGAGTGGCGAAGTGGAGTTTATGGTGTGTGACGACAAACGTTGCCTACCACCATCAGTAGAAGAATTTGATGTAAAGATTTCAGAATTCAGTAGTCAGAAATCAGAAACTAATAGCACGGTTAGCGAAACTTCATCGCCTCAACCCGACATTACTTCATCACCAAAACCAGAAATTCTCGACCCCATAGAATGGAAATTCAGCGCGATAGCGGGAAAGGACAATGAGATAGAATTGCGGTTTACCGCCAAGCTCGACAAAGGGTGGCATCTCTACAGCACCGATTTGCCCAAAGACGGCATTCCAATCCCCACTTCATTTTCATTCACTGGAAAAGGATTTGAGACCATTGGCAGCATCATAGCCCCAAAAGCCATTGTAGAACACGACCCCATTCTCGATTTGGACTTGGCCTACTTTACCGATTCAGTCACCTTTATCCAGCGCGTAAAACTGACCGAATCCATCCCAGCAATCGCGGGCCAAGTGGAGTTTAATGTGTGCAACGAAAATGGGTGCCTGCCGCCTGATTTGGTAGAATTTTCTATTGAAATTCCGAGTGCAGACGCCATGCTTAGTGCATCCACGAGCCATTCATGGCTGGGTATATTCATTGCGGGGTTTCTAGGAGGGCTGCTGGCACTACTCACGCCCTGCGTATTTCCCATGCTTCCGCTCACGGTCAGTTTTTTCACCAAACAGAGCAAAACCAAAGCAAAGGGCGTTCGCAATGCCATTATCTACAGCCTTAGCATTATTGGCATTTATGTGGCATTGGGCTTTTTGGTCACAGTTGTTTTCGGTGCCGATGCCCTCAATGCGCTCAGTACCAATGTGTGGTTCAATCTGTTTTTCTTCTTCTTGTTGACCACGTTTGCCATATCGTTTCTTGGGGCATTCGAGATTACCCTTCCCAGTTCGTGGGTAAACAAAGCCGACCAAGCCAGCGACCGTGGTGGGCTTATTGGCATCTTCTTTATGGCATTCACGCTTTCGTTGGTGTCGTTTTCGTGCACAGGCCCCATCATTGGCACTTTGCTGGTAGAAGCCGCAGTGAATGGTGGCGTTATGGGCCCTATTATGGGAATGACGGGGTTTAGCGTTGCCCTTGCTTTACCTTTCGGACTTTTCGCTGCATTTCCAGGATGGTTAAACAGTATGCCCAAATCGGGCGGATGGCTCAATGTGGTAAAAGTGAGCCTTGGCCTACTCGAATTGGCCTTGGCATTCAAATTCTTAAGCAATGCCGACCTTGTGGTGCAAGCTGGCCTATTACAACGCGAATTATTTCTCGCCATTTGGATTGCCATTTTTGGTACCTTAACGCTTTATCTGTTCGGGTTCATTCGTTTCCCTCACGATAGCAAAACTGACCATATCGCCATTCCACGGTATTTCTTTGGTCTGATGGCGTTGATATTCACCGTGTATCTTGTGCCTGGGTTATGGGGCGCACCTCTTCACATCATTTCTGGGTTTCCACCACCAATGGAGTACAGCGAAGCTCCTAGAGGATTTCAAGTTCAGGCGTCATCATCTAAAGCAACTGATGCAACCAAGTTGGTTGGCAATCATGCCAATTGTCCACATGGCCTTCCCTGCTTTCACGATTACCAAGAGGCGCTATCCTATGCAAAGGAAGTTGGAAAGCCCATATTGATTGATTTTACTGGTAAAGCTTGTGTCAACTGCAGAAAAATGGAAGAACGAGTGTGGAGTGACCCACGAGTACTGAAACTGTTGGGCGAAGATTATGTGCTCGTTTCGCTATATGTTGACTTAGACATTGAACTTCCTATAGAGGAGCAAATCGAAGTGCAAATAGGCACTAAAACCAAAAAACTACGCACCATTGGGAACAAATGGAGCCACATGCAAGCCACCCGCTTTGGTACCAACTCGCAACCCTATTATGTAGTGCTCGACCACAACGAAAAGCAAATAGGCCAACCCGCTGCCTACGACCCCGACATCGAGAAATACATCCTATGGCTGGAAAATGGACTCAAAGGATTTGGCAATAAGAAATGAGGTAATGAAGACATGGGGTAATGAAGTGATGAAAAAGTCAATCCTACACTTCAATCCTTCATCACTATTCTCCTCAACGCGTTTCTAAGGGTCTTTTTATCTTCATCACCAAATTTCTTTCTTCATCACTTTTCTAAGAATCACTTTCCATTACATTTGCACTGTTTAGAATCAATCTAAATAAACATGTCCAAACCCATTCGCATAGGAATAGCAGATGCCCACTTCATAGTGCGCGAGGGCTTCAAAGCCGTGCTTGCCCGCGAATCGGAGTTTGAAATTGTAGGCGAATGTGTTTCTGGCGATTGTATTGCCGGTCTACTTAAAAAAGGCATAGATGTATTGCTTTTCGACTTCGACACCGAAGGAAACATCACCTTAGAGGATATTGAAAAAGTGCATCGCATCGATTCATCTGTTCAAATTATCCTTGTTTCATCGCATCAAGAAGCAGCTTTGGTTAACCGTGCTATGCGCCAAGGCCTATCGGGCTATCTGTTTAAAGAATGTGACGAAAGCGAAATTATCAGTGCCGTAAAATTTGCCCAACGTGGCGACCGTTTCTTTTGCAATCGGGTGTTGGATATTCTTTTAGATACCAAGCGCAAACAATCGGAAGCAGACTGCAAACCATCGCTGCTAAGCAAACGCGAACTCGAAATTGTAGAACAAATCTCGCAAGGGCTTACTGCCAGCGAGATTGCCGACAAACTTTACCTATCGGCTCATACCGTAAGCACACATCGCAAAAACATTTTCCGCAAGTTGGGCGTCAACTCAACAGCCGAATTGGTGCGCCATGCGCTTACCTCGTCCATGATTTGACGACTTAGTGGCCTACTCTTGCGAATGGCCTTCAGCTATTGGCAACTAGCGCGCTTACCTTTGCCCCCCGAAAAAATTTGAACCACCATGATTACACAGGACCAACTTGGCGCCCTAAAAGAACGACTTCAGGCCCTGAAAGGCTATCTTGATATTGATAGGAAATTACGCGAAATAGCCGATGAGCAGCAAACCACGCTATCACCCGGATTTTGGGACGACCCCGAAAAAGCCGAAACACTGGTAAAGAAGATAAATAGCAAAAAGGTGTGGACCAACGCTTTCGAAGCGGCATCTTCCGCACTCGAAGACCTCACAGTGCTTTTCGAATTTAGCAAAGAAGGAGAAGCTTCGGTTGAAGAAGTAGAAGCACAACACGACCTTTTTATTGAAAAACTCGAAGATTTAGAATTCCGCAATATGTTGGGTTCTGAAGGCGATGAACTGAATGCCGTACTCGAAATAAACTCGGGCGCTGGTGGCACAGAAAGTTGCGATTGGGCAAGTATGCTGATGCGCATGTACATCATGTGGGGCGAAAAAAATGGGTTCAAGGTAAAAGAAGTGGATGTGCAAGGAGGCGATGTGGCGGGTATTAAGAGCTGCACATTGGAGTTTGAAGGGGAATTTGCCTATGGAAATCTAAAAGGAGAAAACGGTGTGCATCGCCTAGTGCGCATCTCTCCATTTGACAGCAATGCACGAAGACACACCTCTTTCGCATCGGTATTCGTGTATCCCGTGGTAGACGAGCGCATCAATATTGAAATCAATGTGGCCGATATATCGTGGGACACGTTCCGCTCTGGTGGTGCTGGTGGGCAAAACGTAAATAAGGTGGAAACCGGAGTTCGGGTAACTCACAAACCTTCAGGCATTATTATTCGCAACACCGAAAGCCGCTCGCAAGGCCAAAACCGAGAAAATGCCCTGCGCCTTTTGAAATCTCAACTCTACGAAATAGAACTGCGCAAGCGATTGGACAAACGAGCCGAAATAGAAGGTTCTAAAATGAAAATCGAATTTGGAGCCCAAGTGCGCAACTATGTGTTTCATCCTTACAAACTGGTAAAAGACTTACGCTCCAACCACGAAACGTCAAACGTGCCCGCAGTGATGGATGGCGAACTCAACCCATTTATCAAAGCTTTCCTATTGCAATTTGGAGGAAAGAAAGAAAAGGTTGACGCATAATGAAGATATACCACAACCCAAGGTGCAGCAAAAGCCGCGAAACATTGAAGTTGATTCAGGATGCTGGAATCGAACCTGAGATAATTGAATACCTTACCAATGTTCCATCAGAAAAGGAACTAACTGAAATTGCTGTTTTGCTGGGTATAGCCCCAGAAAAATTAGTCCGTAAAAGCGAAGACGACTACAAAACCCATTTCAAGGGAAAAACGCTTTCGGATGCCGAATGGATAAAAGCTATGGTTGCTTTTCCAAAACTTATTGAACGACCTATAGTTGTAAAAAACAAAAAGGCCGTCCTTGGACGGCCTCCTGAAAATGTAAAAGCGTTGTTTTAAACTACGGACGTGGCGCAATCAATGCAGCCAACTTCTCTCCCATTGCTGGGCTATATTTTTCCATAAATAGCAACGTGGCCATTAGTGGAACCCAAAGGCTTAAAAATATAAGAAGCCAAAACCCAAGTACCATATAACTTAAAATTACTGTGATGCCCAAAGCTGCCATAGGTGTCTTTTTAGGTTGGCGAAATTAGGGACTTGAATCAATTTGGCAAGAAAAAAATTGTGCGCGTTTGATTTTTATTCACACCTCATTTTTAGGAGAGAATTCGAATCCGTAGGCTTCAATTCCGAAATTACATTTGCAGCCGTTTTCAACATCAAATCGATAATTTACCTATCCTACTAATGAGCTACAGAATAGAAAAAGACACCATGGGCGAAGTGCAGGTGCCCGCAGACAAATATTGGGGCGCTCAGACCGAACGTTCGCGCAACAATTTCAAGATTGGGCCTTCGGGAAGTATGCCCAAAGAAATTATTCACGCTTTTGCCCATTTGAAAAAAGCAGCAGCACAAGCCAATTGCGATTTGGGAGTGTTGCCTGCCGACAAACGCGATTTGATTGCCAAGGTGTGCGATGAGATTCTTACTGGTGCATTGGACGACCAGTTTCCCTTGGTTATCTGGCAAACGGGTTCGGGAACGCAAAGCAACATGAATTGCAATGAAGTAATTGCCAATCGCGGCCACGTTATAAACGGTGGCAAGCTGGAGGATGAGAAGAAAGTGCTGAATCCAAACGATGATGTAAACAAGAGTCAATCCTCAAATGACACGTTTCCAACCGCAATGCACATTGCGGCTTATGCCTTAACTGTAGAAGTTACGTTACCGGGAATTAAAAAGCTGAGAAACACGCTTCATCTCAAAGCACTCACCTTTAAAGATGTGGTAAAAACAGGCAGAACACACTTTATGGATGCCACGCCTCTTACGCTTGGACAAGAATTTTCGGGCTATGTGCAACAATTAGATAATGGCATGCGCGCCTTGAATAATGCGTTGGTAATGGTGAGCGAACTTGCCCTAGGAGGCACGGCAGTTGGTACTGGTCTCAACGCCCCAAAAGGTTATGATGTGCTGGTGGCAAAGAAAATTGCCGAATCGACAGGACATCCATTTATTACCGCCCCTAACAAGTTTGAAGCTTTAGCTGCGCATGATGCTATGGTTGAACTTTCTGGTGCATTGAAACGCGTTGCTGTTTCATTGATGAAAATTGCCAACGATATCCGCATGTTAAGCTCTGGACCACGCAGCGGCATTGGCGAAATCATCATTCCAGATAACGAACCTGGCTCATCCATAATGCCCGGAAAAGTAAACCCAACCCAACCAGAAGCCATAACCATGGTAGCTGCGCAAGTAATGGGCAACGATGTAGCCGTAACGATAGGTGGCTCGAATGGGCATTTTGAACTCAATGTGTTTAAACCGCTTATTGCAGCTAATGTCTTGCAATCGGCTAGGCTTATTGGTGATGCCTGTGTTTCGTTCAACGATAATTGCGCAGCGGGCATAGAACCCAACAGACCAGTGCTTCAAAAACATTTGGAAAACAGCTTGATGTTAGTAACAGCCTTGAATCCGCACATTGGTTATTACAAGTCTGCCGAAATCGCTAAAAAAGCACACAAAGAAGGGTCTACATTGAAAGAGGCTGCGCTTAGTTTGGGTTATGTGACTTCTACTGAATTTGACGAATGGGTAGATCCACGGAAAATGTGTTAACCTAAATGCTTCGTTTTCTACCAAATCAGTCTGAACCGCGACCGAAGTTAATTCGGTTGCGGTTTATTATTTACTTTCACTCCGTCTCAAAACAGAAATGAAAGCTATCCTACTTGCATTCTTGAGTTTTTACTGGGCCGCTGATGTTCTTGCTCAAGGAAGCTTTGTAGAATCGAGCCAACAGTTGGGAATTAGTCATTTTCAGCGTTCATCCATGCACTTGGGTGGTGGTGTGGCTGTTTTCGACATGAACAACGATGGATGGGAAGAAATTTACCTCACAGGAGGTGAAAATCGAGATAAATTATACCGAAACAATGCGGACGGCACGTTTACCGAAGTAGGTGTTGCCGCTGGTCTTGGGTTTACAGCTGCTGTAACCACCATGGGAGTAACTACAGGCGATATCGACAACGATGGATTTCGGGACATTCTGATTCTTACCGATTTGGGTGAAGAAGTGCTTTTGTTTCGAAACAATGGAAATGAAACTTTTAGCAGAGTAATTGGCCCATTCGATGCTAGCACTTCGCAGCGCAACCTTTCTGCATCATTTGGAGATGTAAATAAGGATGGATTGCTGGACATCTATATCACTAACTACATCACCACCTCTAATGTCTTGTTCGACCAAAATGAGGTGGTAAATGGATTTGCCCATGACTGCGAACCCGATTTGTTGTTCATCAACAATGGTGACCTCTCCTTCACTGAATCAAGTGCAACATATGGATTAACGCAAAATGGCTGCGGTTTAGCAACAACATTTACTGATTTTGACGGTGACTCTGATGTTGACCTTTTTGTGGTGAACGATTTTGGAGAATGGGTGCTACCCAATTTGTTGTATGAAAACCAGTTTCCAGAAACTTTTTTGAATGATGTGAGTACTTCTATGGAAGTTGACACCCGCATGTATGGAATGGGAATAGCTGTGGGTGACTATGACCGAGATGGTGATTTTGACTACTATTTAACCAATATTGGCCCTAATTTCCTATATAGTAATGACGGTAGCACCTTTATGGAAGTAGGCGAATTATCAGGGGTCGAAAATGATAGCCTTGATGGATTAAACACAACAAGTTGGGGTTGTTTTTTCTTTGATTTTGACAATGACGGCTGGAATGACCTATTTGTGGCTAATGGCGAAATCCCAGCAGCTGAGTTTATTGCGAACGTCTTTTTCGATCCTGATAAATTATTCAGAAATAAAGGAGATGGAACATTTGAAGATGTCACCATGGTGTTGGACACAATTTCTACCCAACGCGGACGAGGAACCGCATATGGCGACCTTAACAATGACGGACTGCTGGATTTTGTGTTAAACAACGTCTCGAATATCCAAAATGGTGCTTCCGCCTTCGTTTACCTCAATTCAAGCGTTTCAACTAATAATTGGATAAAGATAAAAGTTCAAGGAACTCAAACCAATCGTGATTGTTTTGGGTGCAAGGTGCGTATAGTGGCTAATGGCATTTCTCAGGTAACAGAAATCAGCGGTGGCTCAAGCCATGCTAGCCAAAACAGCTCCATTGCTCATTTCGGATTAGGTGAAACTGCTTTATTGGATTCTGTAATTGCTTATTTCCCTTCGGGAATCACTAAAGTTGTGGAGTCAATAGCAGCGAATCAAACGATAATTATTTCAGAGGATGTGCTGACAGGCGCAACTGACTTGGAACTTAATAATCCAATTCGGCAACTCAACAATCGCGAATTTGAACTTTTGAATGAAAACGAAACTCCATTGGAAGTAAGCATATATGATTTAGCAGGTCGCTTACTAGTTTCTGATATAGTAATCAACTCAAAATTTCGGGTTTCAACTGAACTAAATGGAGTATTTGTTTTAGAAATCCGTATGCCAAATCAAACTTACAGAAAGCGTATCTTTTTGTTAAACTGAGTCTAAATCGTTAAAATTTGTCGTTTGAATTGTTTATCTATATTAGCAAGCGAATTTCGGAATCTATTTCCAACAATTCGGCCATTGAAAAATTACCTAATATTATCCCCGTTTTAAGAATTACTAGGATATGAAAATTTTATCGTTCCAAGTAATTCTTAAAACAACGTTTAATGAATAAACCTCGGTTTTATTTAAATAAAATTTAACTCCAAGCAAGTAAACTTGTGTTGATTTGCCTCAATTAATACAACTCCAAAACTCCATTAACCTTTGCTCATGAAACAGTTCTCCACATCAATTCGCATTTTAGTTGCCGCTGTGGTGATTTTAACCACCACACTTCCTCAGTTTGCTAGTGCGCAGTGTGGTTGCACTGGCAATGTTTGGACTACTGTGAACGTATCTGGTTGGGCGGTTGGTCAAACCCAAACCGTTACCAATATTTGGGGAGGTGAACGCTCTCCAATCTTAAATACGGTTGCAGGTGCAGTTTATCGTTTCTCCACCTGCGGCACAAGCTGGGATACTCAAATTTCGGTGTATACTAATCCAGGCTGTTCATTTTTAGGTTACAATGACGATAATGGCCCTGGCTGCGGGGGTCTTCAAGCCTCCGTTGATGTGACCTCCACAGGTGGAGATATGTGGGCAGTGGTAAACGAATACAATTGTATTACTAACTCAACTTCCGGCAATCTGTTTGTTCAGTTGATTAGTATTCCAACTCCTCCAACTCCTTTAGGATGCGGTGTGGCACTTGAGGGGCCATCACCAGCACAACCTACGGGCTGTTTAAATCAAATTGCAACTTTCGGTGCTGGTGCGTATCGCGATATAAATATCACTGCCAATACCTACTATAATTTCACATGGACTGACAATGGTGCACCGAACATTGTTGGTTTTTGCGCTACTCCTCAAAACGGTAATGCCACAGGATTTACTACAAACCAAATTGGTTGGTTTTCTGGAACAACAACCGTACTTCGTGTGAGTGCCAATAGAACCTCTAGCACTTGGGCTACCATATCAGCACAACTGAATTATCGCCATACAGACCCTGTACTTTCGGCCAATACACCTGCCACACTCAATTCGTGCCCTGGAACGGCAGTGTCCATTGCAGGTGGTGCAACAATCTATGGTAATAGGTATTGGCAAGGCACAACACTAAACGGAACTAGTATTGCAACTCCAGGCACACCAAATAGCACAGCAGTTTTAAGTGCTCCTGGCACCTACACCTACAATTATAACGCTGCAAACAACGGTTGCTGGAGTACCGATCAACAAACAATTATTACAGTACTTACCCCATCACTTGACCCAATTAGTGCTGCTGCTACTCCAGCAACCATTTGTACTGGAGCTCCTGTAACACTATCAGTTACTGGAACACTTGGAACCGATGGTTCTGTTTGGACGTGGTACACTGGTGGCTGTGGTGTTGGAACAGCAATTGGAACTGGCGCGTCAATTACCCTTTCGCCTTCTGGTACTGCCACATACTATGTAAGAGCGGAAGGTGGAACCTGTGGCACAACGGGTTGCGCAAGTGTTACAGTTACTGTGAATGGCACTTCAACAGCTCCGACAGCTATCGTGGCAAGTAGCTCAAATATCTGTGCTGGCAGTCCAGTAACGCTTACAGCAACTGGAGGAACACTTGGAAGTGGATCACAGTATTTCTGGTATATAGGAAGCTGTGGTGGTTCGTTGGTTGGTTCTGGACCATCCATCAACGTTAACCCTTTAACTACGGCTAGCTATTACGTTCGTGCTGAAGGCCCATGTAACATCACTTCTTGCGCAAATGCTGTAATTAACGTTACACCTGCACCATCTGCAGGATTTGGCGGAATTATTAGCCCATCTGGTTGTGGATTGCAGGACGGTAGCATTCAAGCAGTTGCTACTGGTGGTACACCGCCATACACATTCACTTGGAGTGGAAACCTTACGGGTCAAACCATAAGCGGATTGGGTGCAGGACCGTACATATTGACAGTAACTGATGCTAGTGGTTGTACCGATCAGTCGTCTGTTTCGCTCAACGACCCAAATGCTTCTGTAGTAACACTAACTAGCAGCGATGCTGACAACGTGATTTGTGCAGGTGAAACGGTAATTTTCACTGCTTCAGGTGCGTTTCAATATCAGTACTATATAAATGGTGTCCCTGCAAGTACCCAAAATCCTTTTGTAACCAACACTTTAACGAATGGTCAAACAGTTTCTGTAGTTGGAACTGACGTCAACTTCTGTAATTATACCAATCCTGGTATTACAACAATTGTTAGAGAAGTTCCTGTTATCTCTGCTACTGTTACTGACCCTTCTGTTTGCGCTGGAGCGGATGGAAGTATTCAATTGGTTGTTACAAATGGCCTACCGCTTTACACGTTTGCTTGGAGCAATAATGCAACCACTCAAGATGTAACCGGTCTTGTTTCCGCACCTTATTTGGTAACAGTAACCGATGCAAACGGATGTTCTACAAACGGTACATATGGCTTGAGTGACCCAGGCGCTGCGCCAGTAACTATGGTGAGCAGCGAAGACCCAAACAATGTTATTTGTGCTGGCGAAAACGTGACGTTCACAGCCTCTGGTTCTAACGCCTACAATTTTTACGTAGACGGGCAGTCAACAAGTACGGCAAATCCTTTCTCTACCACAACATTAACAAACGGTCAATCTGTGGCTGCTACTGGTACAGATTTGAATAACTGTACGGCCACTGGCAACATTGTAATAGTTACCGTAAACCCAGGTCCAATTGTTAGCATTCTGTCCAACGCTGTGAACAACACCATTTGTGTTGGTCAAAGCATGTCCTTCTTTGCTTCTGGTGCATTGACGTATGAGTTCCTTGTTAATGGACAGTCTCAAGGTGCATCAAGCGCTACTTCACTTTTCCTATCTTCCACTTTACAGAGTGGCGATTTAGTATCGGTAATAGGAACGGATGCTAACGGATGTGATGTTGAAAGTGCAGCAATTACAGTGACGGTTAATCCAAGTCCAGTGGTTACTATCATCAACCAAGTAGACCCGTCTTCCTGCGGTGCAGCAGACGGTTCTCTCACTGCTGAAGTTACCATTGGTACAGGTACATCACCATTTACCTATCAATGGGCAGCAGGTCCTGCCAGCGATATATATACTGGCCTAAGTGCTGGTTCATATTTCGTAGAAGCTACAGATGCTGCTGGTTGCACAGCTACAACGACTGCTTCACTTAGTGATGTAGGTTCTAGTCCTGTGTTTCTTACAAGCGATGCTCCAAATGAAACCGTTTGTGGCGGAGTTCCAGTAACCTTTACAGCAACTGGTGCAACTACTTACGTGTTCTATGTAAATGGAGTGCAAGCAAGCACCATCAACCCATTTGTAACTACTACGCTTCAAGATGGCGATTTTGTAGCCGTTACTGGTCTTGATTTACAATTGTGTTCTGCGACCAGTTCTGCGCTTCAATTCACGGTTCTTCCTGAAGTTCAAATTGGAATTTCGAATTCGCTTAACCCATCTGGTTGCCAAGCCACAGATGGCGCGGCTAATACGATTACTATTGGTGGAACTCCTGTTTACACTTACTTGTGGACAGATGGACAAACTACTCCAAACGCGGTTAACCTACCCGGTGGTCAGTGGGCTGTTACCGTTACGGATGCTAATGGATGTACTTCTACAGACGCAGTATCATTAAGCGATGTTGGTGCTACAGTTGCAGTGCTTACAGCTTCTCCACTTGGATTAGCGATTTGCTCTGGAACGGAAATAACCTTTACTGGTAGTGGGTCATTGTCATACGAGTTCTTCCTTGACGGTGTATCAGTTGGCACGACAAATCCATACATCAACTCCGCACTTCAAGACAACGAAACAGTTGCTTTGGTTGGAACTGATGTAAATGGCTGCGTTTATACTACTGCTGGACTTACCTATCAAGTGAGCACAGCACCAGCGGTTGGATTAACTTCTGTCGGTTCTGCTTGCGAAAACGTTGAATACATTCAACTTGCAGGTGGTTCACCCGTTGGAGGAACGTATACAGTAGATTACTTTGGTTTCCCAATTACAGCTGAATACTTCTTCCCAGGACTTGCTGGCCCAGGCAACACTGCTGTAATTTATACCTATGAAGACCCAATCACAGGTTGCGCTGGAACTGCCACTGCCGACTTCGTTGTTTTTGCGCCACCAGTTGTTGATTTAGGCCCAGATGCAACTGCCTGTGTTTATACTTTGGATGCTGGTGCTGGATTTGCATCGTACTACTGGTTGCCAAGTGGAGACATCACTCAAACAACGGTTGCAAATACTACAGCAAATTATATAGTACGAGTTGAAGATGCCGTAAACGGTTGTTTTGGCTATGACACCATTCTTTTGGAAATACTCCAAATTCCAACGCCATTCGTTAACCCGAACGATACTGTAGAGTTTTGCGCTGGCGGTAGCATTTCCGTAAGTGCTGCGCTTGGATTTAACAGTTATACATGGTCTGGAGGTACTGCTAGCGGTCAACCAAACGTGCAAATAATCAACCAACCTGGTTTAGTAACCCTCACGGTTACAAACCCTGAAGGTTGTGAAGGAACGGTAGATATATTCGCTATTGAGAACCAGCCAATGGTGGTTTCATCAATTGAAATTATCGGAACACAACCGTTCTGCGTAGGGGGTAGTGTGGTATTGGATGCTGGACCAGGATATGCCTCTTACTTGTGGAATACAGGATCGACCACTTCTGCTATCACTGTACTTCAGTCGGGTTCTTACTGGTTGAGCACAATGGATCCAAATGGCTGTATTGACAGCTCATTGCAAGCCACACCTGTTGACATTTTGGTTTGGGATCCACAACCACAAGTATCTGTTGTAGCTGATTCTTTAATAGTAACCGATGCCGTTAATTACGTAGGATTCCAATGGTACCTAAATGGTGACGAAATTCCTGGAGCTAATCAAGAATTCTATGTTATCAATCCAACGGGTAGTGGTAACTATGAAGTTCAGGTTACGGATGCTAACGGTTGTGTAGGCGACTCCGAAACATTTGAATTGACATGCTGCACAGGCATTGACGAAACAGCGTTTGACGGCAGCGTCAACATATATCCGAATCCAACCAATGGCGAATTCATTGTTGACATTACTATGAATGCTAGCCACGAGTTTACACTCGACCTCGTAGACTTGGTAGGAAAAGTGATTTGGACAGATGGTTCTATTGGAACTACAGACCAAATCCGTAAACAATACTCTGTGAAGGAGTTGACCAACGGTGTTTACTTCCTAAGAGTAACCGCTGATAATAAAATGTCAGTTGTGAAATTGATTAAACAATAAAAGCTCAATCAAGAGTTTAGCCCAAAAGAAAGGGCCTCCTGAAATTCAGGAGGCCCTTTCTTTTTACCCAGCGCGGAGAACTAACTAATTACTTATCCGCGCAAGTGATAAGATTTCGGTTGCACGAATGCTCTAATTCCTTGATGCGACAAGGTTGAGCCTAACCCAGACCAACCTCTACCCGACCAAGGAATGTTTGGACTTACACGGTCGCAACAATTCCAATACACTGTTCCAGATTGCATTTCACTCATTATCGACTCAGCTCTTTGCTTGTTTTGCGTATAAACCGCTGAAGTAAGTCCGTATGGTGTGTCCAACATCAATGCAACCGCCTCCGCATCGTCCTTCACCTTTTGAATCCCGATGATTGGCCCGAAGCTTTCTTCCATCATCACTTTCATGGAATGGTCAACATCTACAAGCACAGTTGGTTCGAAATAATATCCCGCTCCCTCGGATCTCTTGCCACCCAACAGAACTTTGGCACCTTTAGCAACTGCATCGTTTACTTGTTCTTCCAAAACTGCCACCTGTGGTTTACGCGTTAGGGGGCCAATAGCAGTGGCATCATCCGTTGGAACACCTACAGGCCAATTCTTCGTCTCAGCCATAAAAGCAGCAAGGTATTCGTCATAAATTTTCGCATGCACATAAATGCGTTCCACAGCACAGCAGCTTTGCCCCGTATTATAAAAAGCACCTTCAACGCCAGCACCAGCAGCAGATGCAATGTTTACATCCTCACAAACATACATCGGATCCTTACCTCCCAACTCCAAACCCACGGGAACTAGTTTACTCGCCACGCGCTCAGCAATGTATTTACCCGTGGCATATGACCCTGTGAAAAAATACCCATTCAAAGGCAGGTTCAATAAAGCTTCGCCAGCATCCTTTCCTCCAATAACTATTTGCATGACATCTTTAGGAACACCAGCCTCGTGTAGCAACTCAACCAAATTAATACCCGTGAGAGTACTAAACTCAGATGGTTTGTAGAGCACTGCATTTCCACCTATCAATGCTGGAATAAACACATTGACTCCTACTAAAATAGGATAGTTCCACGCGGAAATATTCGCAATTACACCTAACGGTTCATAGGTTACCTTCTCTTTCGTATCGCCCTCGGAAACCATCCATTCTTCAGCAAGATACTTTTCTGCGTTATTCACAAAATATGCACTTCGTGTACGACCACCACGAATTTCACCTTTGGCCTGTCCAAGTGGTTTCCCTACCTCAGAAGTCAAATCAGCAGCAATTCTGTCACTTTGTGCTTCAAGCAAATCATTGAAGCGAGCTATGCATGCAATTCGCTCTTTCAATGGCACCTTGGCCCAAGATTTTTGAGCCGCCTTAGCTAATTCATACTTCTCAAGGATGGATGAAGAAGTATCCTCATTCACCGTTTTTATAATCTCCTCTGTAGCAGGATTAATGATGTTCATTGCTTGTTTCGTGTAAAATTTAAAAATGTGTTGATTAAAATATTTGGGTCAAGAACTTTGTTTCCTAAGGTATGCGAGTATTCCGGATGCCACTGCACTCCCATCACCTTGCCTGGTTCGCAATCAGCATGAATAAATGCTTCAATAATTCCATCTTCTGCGCAATACGCTTGCGGCACAAGACCACTAGCCAAATCTTTCACGCCTTGATGATGCACCGAATTAATTCGAACCGAAGGGTCTGCCTTGTATAGGCCTTGCATGTAAGAGCCGTCTACCCATTTCAGTCCATGGTTGACACTGTCATAAACTATAGCATCGCGATGCTTGATACTCTCAGGGCGTTGTGTGGCAATATCCTGATACAATGTTCCTCCGAAATACGCATTGAGCAATTGAAAACCGCGACAAATGCCAAAAACAGGCTTTTCCTCATCCATAAAATAGCGCACCACTTCCATCTCGTATTCATCGCGAAAACGGTCGCCCATCCATTTGCCTTCCATAATGGGCGACTCTCCATAACTCGTTGGCGATAAATCTGCACCTCCCTGAAGTACCAAACCATCCAATTTAGAAACGAGTTTCTTGATGTCTGCTTCTGCCAAATCGGGAATCAGAACAGGAATAACATCTTCACGGGTAATATACCGAGCCATGTCATTCTCTAAGTAGCAAAGCGTTTTAGGGCCGAATGTGGTGCGTTGCAAATCCGGATAAAAGAAGCAGGACGATATTCCAATATGAAGCATGGCCTAAAATTTGGGCGCAAAGGTAATGGGCAACAAAGCGCTATGCGCACCCAATATTTTCCTTGCTACTTCGTTTAACTAACTTTACCCGTCATGCGCATTCTATCACTTGTACTCCTACTTGTTCAGATTTATACATCTGGATTTAGCCAAAAAATAAAGTGGGAAGACACCTCCGTAAATTTTGGGGCAGTGCGCGATTGGGATAGTTCTCCAGCGGTGTTTCGGCTAACGAATACCGGCTCTTCCAAGCTGATGTTTCTCCCACAACACTATGGCCGTGATGTTCAAGTGGTATTGCCCAACAAGAGCATCCTACCAGGAGAAAGTGCCCAAATTGAGATTCAATATTACACGGCAAATACAGGCTCGTTTTCCAAATCTGTCGACATTTTTTCGAATGCTTCCTCCAACGCGCAAACCCTCACGCTAAGGGGCAACATACTTTCCTTGCGAAACAATGCACTGACCGCCTGTCCTACGTTTGGCAACAACATTCCTACCTCATCCTCAGACCCAAATATCATCACGGTGGTCAATCGGGTTACAAGCGAACAAATAGTGGGTGCTAGAGTCGAGCTGTTCAAGCGAGAAGACAGCAGAGCGGTGTACGAAACCGACCAGCGTGGAATAGTGCGCAGCAAGATGGAATCCGGAAAATTTACCGCGCAGGTAGACAAGCAAGGCTTTTATCCCACCGTTCAAGAGTTTTCGTTTGGGAAAAATCAACCCTCGGTAATTATCTTTTTGGAACCAAAGCGTTCTGAAGTTTCTCGAGTTCAATCACAACCTAAAGATGCTCCTGCGATTTCGCAATCTCCAGAATTGCTTGGAATAGGTATTAATGACCAATGGGCTGATCAAAAAAAATCAAGCCCAGAAACCAAGCCCAGCAACGAGAATTTGGGTGTAGGTCTAAATTCTCAATGGCAAGAGAAAATTGAGCAGCAAAATGTTGTAGAGAGTTCTACTAACGACCAATGGGACGAACAAGCAAAAGTCATCTCAATTGAAGAATTGCCCAAACCCACGCCAATAGTGGAAGTCATGGCTAGAGAAAATGAAACCGAAAAATCCAAATTGCCCGAAGACCAATTTCGACCCAACAATATTTTGCTGCTAATTGATGCCTCTTCATCCATGGGCAAAGAAGGAAAAATGGAGCTCTTGCAGGCCAATTTAGCTGCTATGGTTGCCATACTTCGCCCCATAGACAAGCTGACCATTGTGGCCTACAACTCCACAGCTTGGACGCTTTTACCTCCAACTCGAGTAACCCAAAATGATAGCATTATCGCTCTAATTCTAGCTCTAACACCCGAAAGCTATACCAATGGAGTAAAAGGCATGACCGAAGCATACCATCAATTGTTAGCCGAGTGGGTTGATGGTGGAAACAACCAGCTCATTATTGCTACGGATGGGATGTTCAACTCGTCCAAATTTACCGAACAAGATGCTATAGAACTGGCATCTACCCACGCCAAACAGGGAATTATATTGTCAGTAGTTGGCCTTGGAGATGATAAAACTGCCGAGAAAATGATGAAACGCATTGCGCGAGTAGGCCGAGGAGCCTACCTACGCTTAGACAATGCGACCAGCCCTACTGGACTTTTAGCAGAAGAAATTAGAACTCGCTCTCGAAAATTATAACGCTTCTCCGTAAATCTTTCTGAAATCGGCACGGCTCACTGGCTTTGGGTTATTCGGATGGCAGAAATCAGCAAATGCCAAATCCGATAATTGCTCCAAATGTTCTTCGCGCACACCAATGCCCGAAAGCGTTGTAGGCAGGCCAAGGCGGGTATTCAGTTTGAAGAGTTCGTCAATAAGCTGATTTCCATTGCCGTTTTTAATTCCAAAAGCATGGGCCATGTCTTCAAAACGGGATTCAAATCCACCCAAGTTAAACTTCATTCCATAGGGTAGATTTACAGCATTTGCCAAGCCATGATGGGTATCCAACAACTGCGAAAGCGGATGCGCCAATGAATGCACCACGCCCAATCCTTTTTGAAACGCCACCGCTCCCATCAAGCTAGCCAAAAGCATATCGGCACGCGCTTCTAGATTCTGACCGTCATGCGTAGCTTTTTCTATCGAACCGCCAATAAGTTTGATGCCTTGCAATGCAATGCCATCGCACATGGGGTGATAATTCTTAGCAATATAGGCTTCCATATTATGTGTCAATGCATCCATACCAGTTGCAGCTGTTACAAATGGTGGAAGTCCAACCGTCAAAGCTGGGTCGGCAAACACGCGCTTCGCCAATAGTTTTGGCGAGAACAGTATTTTCTTCTGATGGGTAATATCATCGGCAATAATGGCACTACGACCCACCTCGCTTCCCGTGCCGCTAGTTGTTGGCACAGTAACGAAATAAGGAACCTCTTCGGTCACATATTGGTCGCCACCAATCAAATCATCATAATCAAACAAGTCTCTGTGATGGTTGATGGCTAGCGCGATGGCTCTTGCCACGTCCAATGCAACTCCTCCGCCTATGCCTACAATGCAATCGCAACCATTGCCAGCAAATGCCGCTTTGCCACTCACCACATCCGATTTCACAGGGTTCTTGTGCATATCGCTATACACCGTAACTGCAAGGCCTGACTTTTTCAGTCCATCCAATATTTCCTGAAAAAACGGAAGCCCAGCCACCAATGGGTCAGTTACAACCAATGGTCTTTTCAACCCTTGCTCGGATAAATGGGGTGCCAATTCGGCAATGGCGCCAACGCCAAATCGGATAATAGTTGGGAAATTAAATTGAGCGATGCCCATCATTTTTCGTCTGTTTTTAATTGGGCTGCAAAGCTAACGGCAATACTGAATGCCACTGATACCAAGACAACTTAAGGCAATAAAAAAAGCCCTAAATCGGTGTGATTTAGGGCTTTTAGTTTTGGGGTGGATGATGGGGCTCGAACCCACGACCTCCGGAATCACAATCCAGCGCTCTAACCGACTGAGCTACAACCACCGTTTCGGGCGGCAAAGATAGCACTCACTTCCATATAGCGCACACCAAATGCAATTTTCCACTCAGGCTATTTTATTCCTTCTTTTCTGCCTTGGATTAGCGCTGCGATCTGACCTCTACCTTTACATCACCATGGAAAATGAAGCACTCGTTCTTGTAGAGGGTATGACCTGCGCCAATTGTGCAGCGGGCATTCATCGCAAACTGACCAAAGCAGGTTACGACCATGTCAGCGTAAGTTTTGCTACTGGCGAAGTGGCTATCGAAAACCACACGCCTATCGACCTCGACCATCTGAGCGCACTGATAGAAGAGGCTGGCTACACCTACATCGGCACAAAAAGCGTAGCACACACTGGACTAGCATCCATCGAAAAAAAATTCCTTTTCACGCTCCCCTTCACCCTGCCATTATTGGCCCACATGGTGCTTTCGTGGCATGTGCTGCATCATCCCATCGTGCAGCTTTGCCTCGCCATTCCCGTGGTAGCTCTAGGCACTTGGCATTTTGGAAAAAGCGCTTTGGGCTCATTACGCAACGGTGTGCCAAATATGGATGTGCTCATTTTCATTGGCTCCACTTCCGCATTTCTCTACAGCGTTGTTGGAATAGGACTGAACTGGGGCACGGGCCTCGTATCGAACTACCTCTTCTTCGAAACTGCCGCCACCATTATTTCTTTGGTGTTGCTGGGAAACGTAATAGAGCACCGCGCTGTGAAACAGACCACCACGGCCATTGCCGATTTGGGCAACCTGCAAGTAGGCATTGCCAAGAAACTGGTGGTTGAAAACGGCCACGAAACCACCGTGGAAACTCCCTTTCACAGCCTAGTGGTGGGTGATAGTATTCAAGTGAACACGGGCGACAGCATTCCATCCGATGGTATACTGATAAAGGGCCAGCTACACATCAACGAAAGCATGCTGACGGGCGAAAGCAGCCCTGTAAAAAAAGAACTGAACAATGCCGTCATCGGTGGAACCGTGGTGGACCAAGGCAGTGCGCATATCCGCCTCACTGCCATTGGCAAAACCACCGTGCTGGCAGGCATTATTGCGTTGGTAAAAAAAGCCCAACAAGAAAAACCATCCATGCAAAAACTGGCCGATAAGGTCAGCGCCATTTTTGTTCCAGTGGTGTTGGGCATTGCGCTGCTCACGTTTCTATTGGCCTATTTCGCCTTTAGCCTCCCCCTCGCATCTGCCCTTATGAATGCCGTGGCCGTGTTGGTTATTTCGTGCCCATGCGCCATGGGGCTAGCCACACCTACTGCGGTAATGGTTGGTTTGGGAAGAAGCGCTAAGCGAGGCGTGCTCTTTAAAGGTGCGGAAAGCGTGGAGCTCATCTCCAAAGTAACACGCGTTGTTTTCGACAAAACTGGAACACTCACTACGGGCAACATGCGCTTGGAAAACGCCAATTTTTACAATTGTACCTCCACAGATGCATGGGCAATTATGCTCCAACTAGAGCGCCAATCGTCACATCCTATTGCTAAAGCTATTGTTCGCGAAATTGAAAGTGGTGCGTTGCTAGGCACGTCAAACACCAACAATAGTGTTGTGCTGCGCGAAATTCTAGAAATAAAAGGCCAAGGAATGCATGCCATTGATGATGAAGGCAATTCGTGGCAAGTAGGCTCCTTTGCGCTTCTATCCACCAAAGACAGCCCCAAAGCCCAAGACATCCACCTGCTGAAAAACGGTCAGTTGGTGGCCGCTTTCGATGTGAAAGACGAAATACGTCCCAATGCCCAAACACTTGTTGCATTCCTAAATCATCGGGGCATTACTACGGTGCTCCTTAGTGGTGACCGTCAATCCAAATGCGATGATGTGGCCCTCCAACTTGGCATCAAAGAAGTGTACGCGCAGCAACTTCCCGAGCAAAAACTGGAACGCATACAGCAATGGACCGCCAACGAACCCACTGCCATGGTAGGCGATGGGATTAACGATGCACCTGCCCTTACCCGCGCCACCGTGGGCATTTCCATCAGTAGCGCCAGCCAAATTGCCATCAATGCTGCCAATGTCATCGTTATGGACAATGGCGGCCTTGCCAAACTGCAAGAAGCCTTTCTACTGGGTCACCACACCGTGCTCACCATCAAACAAAATCTTTTTTGGGCCTTTGCCTACAATATCATCGCCATCCCATTGGCGGCATTTGGCTTCCTCAACCCCATGGTAGCTGCATTCTCAATGGCGCTGTCTGATGTGGTGGTTATCGGCAACGCCATACGATTCAAATACAAAAGGTTGGATTAGATATCCCACCCTCATTGCGAACGTAGAGAAGCAATCTCATTACACTCCACGCGAAACCCAATAAAAGCTGTGTCTATTGTCTGTGAGAATCTGTGTTTCTGTGGCAATCAAATGTTTTTCTTAATGAAACAACATCCAACTGGTATGTAACGGTTTGTTTTTCAAAGAAAAATTCAGGCAT
>Ga0247843_1001445_pt1 | contig 48279 bp, 42 predicted proteins | sample LaCruzMarch2017__FD_192420 | JGI IMG/M metagenome (GOLD analysis project Ga0247843, IMG submission 192420) | Freshwater microbial communities from meromictic Lake La Cruz, Castile-La Mancha, Spain - LaCruzMarch2017_8m | ecosystem: Environmental > Aquatic > Freshwater > Lake | place: Spain...
AGTTTGGCGGTGGTGGAGATCGCAAGTTCGGCGGCGGTGGAGATCGCAAGTTCGGCGGCGGTGGAGATCGTAAAGCCAGTGGTGGCTCAGGAGATCGCAAGCCATCAACATCAAGTGACTTTACAAAAAAACGAAGATAGAACTTAAGGTATGGAAATTAGAAATATTGCAATCATTGCTCACGTTGACCACGGTAAAACTACCCTGGTAGATAAGTTAATTGAAGCCGGAACCGTCTTAAATGAGAGAGATCGTCCAACAGGAGAATTGATTTTAGATAACAATGACCTTGAACGTGAACGTGGAATTACCATCGTTTCCAAAAATGTTTCTGTAACGTACAAAGGCACGAAAATCAATATTATTGACACCCCAGGTCACGCCGACTTCGGGGGAGAGGTAGAGCGTGTTTTGAACATGGCAGATGGTGTATGTATCTTGGTGGACGCCTTTGAAGGACCGATGCCACAAACGCGCTTTGTGCTCGGAAAAGCATTGGCAATGGGTATCAACCCTTTGCTGGTTATCAATAAAGTGGATAAAGAAAATTGTACCCCAGACGAAGTACATGAAAAGGTGTTTGATCTCATGTTTGAGTTGGATGCTACAGAGGAACAATTAAATTTCCCAACAATTTACGGTTCGGCTAAAAATGGCTGGATGTCGGAAGATTGGAAGCAGCCAACAACCGACATCGCTCCGTTGTTGGATAAAATATTAGACTTTTTTAAACCAAAACCAATTCCTCAGGGAAATACGCAATTGCTGATTACCTCTTTAGATTATTCCTCCTATGTTGGAAGAATTGCGATTGGTCGTTTAAGTCGAGGCAAAATTGTCGAGAATCAACCCGTTATTCTCGGTAAGCGCGACGGCACGTTACAGAAACACAAAATTAAAGAGGTGTATGTATTTGACGGACTAGAGCGCAGAAAAGTTTCAGAGGTTCAAGCAGGAGACATTTGTGCCATCACAGGTTTGGAAGGCTTTGATATCGGTGATTCGGTATGTGATGCTGAAAATCCCGATCCATTGCCGACTATTGAGCTCGATGAACCTACCATGTCAATGCTTTTCACCATCAACGATTCTCCATTCTTTGGTAAGGAGGGTAAGTTTGTGACTTCTCGGCATATTCAAGAGCGTTTGCACAAGGAACTAGAGAAAAACTTGGCGCTGCGTGTGATTGATACGGATAAAGCAGACCGTTGGATAGTTCATGGTCGTGGGGTATTGCATTTATCGGTGCTAATTGAAACCATGAGAAGGGAGGGATATGAACTTCAAGTGGGACAACCTCGCGTTATCTTTAAAGAAATTGATGGTCAACGCTGCGAACCTGTAGAAGAATTAACCATCGATTTACCAGAAGAACATGGCGGTACAGCTGTTGAAGCAGTATCTAAACGAAAGGGGGAATTAACCTCAATGACTCCTCGGGGTGGAAGAATGATTATTCAATTTTTAATCCCATCAAGAGGTATCATCGGTTTGCGAAGTTATTTGCTCACACAAACAGCTGGTGAAGCCATTGTTACACACCGATTTTTAGAATACCAACCGTACAAGGGAGAAATTCCGGGCCGACAAAACGGTTCACTCATTTCCCTAGAACAAGGTACAGCAATTCCTTATTCCATCAATAACTTACAAGAACGCGGACGATTCTTTATCAATCCGAATGAAGACATCTACGAAGGACAGGTAATTGGTGAGAATGCTCGGGCTGGAGATATGACGGTCAACGTAACAAAAACTAAGAAGTTAACAAACATGCGTGCTTCCGGCTCTGATGATAAAGTGAAAATTATCCCTGCAAAAATCATGAGTCTTGAAGAAGTATTGGAGTACATTCAAAGCGATGAGTATGCGGAAGTTACCCCAAACAGTTTGAGAATTCGTAAAACTTACTTAAAAGAGGCAGATCGACGTCGCTTTACTAGAGATTAATTAAACTTAATCGTTTTTACTGGATTAACTCTGGCAATTAATGCACTTGGAAGCAACAAGGCGGTCATGCAGACTACAAAGCTGCCTAAATTCAGTAGTAAAAATGAATTCAAGGTTAATTCAACAGGTACTCGATCTAAGTAATATACCTCCGGATTCAAGGTTAACATTCCCGTGAAACGCTGCAGTGCATAGAGGGCTAGTCCTGCAATATTTCCAATGAACATGCCACTTCCTACCAAATACGCTGCTTGAATTAAGAAGATTCTTCGCAGTTGTCGATTACTGCCTCCCATCGCTTTCATTAATCCAATGAAATTTGATCGAATTATTATCAATACCAACAGGGCAGAGCCCATGTTAATGATTCCAATCAACAGCATTAATACCAGGATGATAATCACATTGATGTCTAGAAAAGCTAACCAATTAAATAAATCTTGCTCCAAATCAAAAATACTAACCACCTTCACCAATTCCCCATGTTCGTTGGGGATGAGTTTTAATTGTTTTCTTAAGGCCAGTAGCGTATGGTCTAATTCATACCAATCCTTCGTATGGATTTCGTATCCCGAAATGAAATCACCCGATGTACCATTTCCTGCGCTGATCTTCACCTCATATACCCGGGTTTCCGCATTGCTTACAGGATAATAGTACCGATAATGCAGCCCCGATTCATCCAAAATTTCTTTATACGGGTTGTTAGATGCTCCAGGCGCCGTTCGAGCGGTCGTTAAATAGCGGATATTAATCTCATGTGAATCAATGAGTTGCGTTTTTAGCTCCGTGGTGGTTTCGTAAAGTTTTACACGCAGTGTGGTATCGCTGAGCTTGGTCCCAAGATATTGTCCTTGGAATTGACTTAATCCTTTACCCCAATCATAGCTTATGTTCGTTGGCTTTCCTTGCATAGCAAAACTAACTACGAATTGGTTATTCTCTAGAGAATCCCATAGATCGAGCTGACCGCTAAGGCCCCAATCGTTTAATTTTTGGGTAATACGAATATCGCAGATCACCAACTTCTCGTCGTAATCTTCAAAACCAGTATCGTAAATGCCAATAATTTTAAACTTCCTGGAAATGGGAGAGTCTTTCACAAAAAATGCTGAAATCTCATCGTTTAACTTGAGATTTAGTTTGTTGCATATCCGCGAAGAAATCAATATTTCGGAAGAAACAGAGGGGCCAATGTAGCTTGGAATCTTTCCCTGGATTAAATGTTCCTGAATGAACGAAAAATTATAGGATTGGTCAATGCCTTTAAATACCAATCCTACAACATCCGATCGTTCTCCAAGCGCTTGAATTAATCCAGGTTTATAGGCTACGCGATTAAATCCTTGCACATCAACTGTTGCTTTCAGTACGCGTTCTACACGGCTTGAAGTATGTATCGGGTCGGATTCGTAGAAATCAGCATTGTTTTCATGTTGTATAAAAAGTGGAGCTGTAAATCCAGTGACCTTTCTACGGATTTCATTTTGAAAACCATTCACTACAGCGAGGGTTAGTAGGTTTACAACAATGGATAGTGAAATACTTATTACTGCTATGCGCAAAATCGGACGGGAAACTTTTATACCTTGCGAGCGATTCGGAAGAATCCGTTTTGCAATGAAAATTTCTACTGACACTTTTTTTAATTTACTAAGCCAAAAATACGCTAATCTATTGGGTATGCAGCATGGATCACAAAATTATCCGTGGTTAATTCGTCTATTCGTTTTACTTGTACTCGGTTGGTTTATTAATGCTTCGGGAATTGCGGGCTCATCTGGTACAAAACCAATTTACCCAGGTGCTGAACGCATGGGGCTTTATTTGGATAGTTTGAAGGGAAAACGCATTGCAGTCGTGGCTAACCAAACCTCTGTGGTGAAAGGAGTTCACTTGGTAGATACCTTGCTTTGTGAAGAAATTAATATCGTAAAGATTTTCGCACCCGAGCATGGATTTAGAGGGGAGGGTGACGCCGGGGAACACATCTATAGTTCAAAAGATGAACGTACGGGAATTCCAGTAGTCTCGTTGTATGGAAACCACAAGAAGCCTACCGCCTTTGACTTGTTGGATGTGGATGTTGTTATTTTTGATATTCAAGATGTGGGAGTTCGATTTTATACGTATTTATCCACCTTGCACTATGTAATGGAAGCGTGTGCGGAAAACAATAAACGCTTGATTATTCTTGACCGACCGAATCCGAATGCGCATTATGTGGACGGGCCGATCTTAGAGCCTGATTTTAAGTCCTTTGTGGGAATGCATCCAGTGCCTATAGTATATGGAATGAGCATCGGTGAATACGCCACTATGATCAACGGTGAGTTTTGGTTAAGTGACTCTATCCAATGTCAGCTTCAGGTAATTCCATGTAAAAACTATTCCCATAAATCCGTGTACAGGCTTCCAGTTCCCCCATCTCCCAATTTGAAATCTGATCTGGCCATTGCGTTGTATCCCAGTCTTTGTCTTTTTGAAGCTACCACAGTAAGTATTGGTCGAGGGACTGGACGACCTTTTGAGCAATACGGACACCCGAGATTTCCAACTATTGGGTATTACTTTGTGCCCAAGCCTCAAACAGGCGCCAAGAACCCCCCGCATGTGGACCGCATGTGTCATGGCTTTGATTTGGCGAAAAACTCCCAAACTCGAACGTACGAGTTGAACTTATTTTTCTTAACCAATGCGCGAGATTTACTCGGGGATTCCGCTGTATTTATTGATCAAAATGCCTTCTTCAACCGCTTGGCAGGAACCAATACATTAAAAGAACAATTATACAAGGGTTGGGGTCCTAAGGAAATTAGAGCATCATGGGAACCAGGAATAGAAAAATTCCTAAGCATTCGTAAGAAATATTTAATTTATCGCTGAGTTAAGCGTTCCTGACTCTCCGCCACAGCAGTTTCCATTTGTTGCGCATACGCATCAATAAGCGCTCCAATTTCTGGGTCAGTTGCACCGATTATTCGAGCGGCCAAAATACCGGCATTTTTTGAAGCATTCAAGGCCACGGTAGCAACAGGAATGCCATTGGGCATTTGTAAAATACTTAAGATACTATCCCAACCATCGATTGAATTGCTTGATTTTATCGGAACGCCAATTACGGGAAGAGAAGTAAGCGATGCGACCATTCCAGGCAAGTGCGCTGCCCCCCCGGCGCCGGCAATTATTACATTAATTCCATTTGACTTAGCGGCTTTTGCAAAAGCCACCATCTTTTCTGGGGTTCTGTGCGCCGAAACGACCTCCACATGGGTGGGGATTCCAAAATCCTTTAAAATAAGCTCCGCTTCCTTCATGATTGGATAATCAGAGGCGCTTCCCATGATAATTGCAACCTTATACGTCATTTGATGGGGTATTTTCTTGAGTTAATTTCGTGTTCTCTATGGATGGCTCCATTGATTCAGGTTCCGATGAACTTGCCTCAGAAGTTAGATGCTCGCTTTCGGATTGTTGTTGAATCACCGTATTGATTTTACTCGCTTCGTAATGCATGGTATTTCCGATGTCTGAGAATATCTGATCCATGGGCTTCAATAATTCTTCTTCCGGTTGTTTCAAAATCTGTTCGATGTTTAAATCTTTTTTGATATCCACGCCAGACTTTCGAATTTCACTTTTGATTTCTTCGGATGCATTTCGAATGGAAAATAATGCTTTTCCTAGGGTTTTCGCAATACCTGGTATGCTCTTTGGACCAAAAAAAATAAGCACCACGAGAATAATGACGAGTACTTCATAGCCGTCAACATCGTTAAAAAGCAGTGGCAATGTAATCATCAAAACAAAGTTACGACATTTTACTTCGTTTGTATTTTTTCCACCACCTTAAGAATGAATATTCCTGGAATAAATGGAGAGAGATAATTGATTAAGATATGAAAGCCAAGGTCGCTAATGACGATGGATTTTCCTTTCATCATTGCTTTATATCCCTTTAGTGCAGTAGAATATGCATCGGCGCCTTTTTCAAACATTTTCGAATTTCCCATGCCTGCTGCAAATTCGAATTCCGTTTTAACGGGCCCAGGACAAAGCGCAGTAACACTTACTCCGGTATTTCGTAATTCATAATTTGTCGCCTTGGTTAAGGAAACCACAAACGCTTTGGTCGCAAAATAGGTGGCCTGAAGCGGACCCGGAATAAATCCTGCGGTACTTGCCGTATGAAGTATTTTCCCTTCATTTTTCTCAATCATTTCGGGAAGAAAGCCATGAGTTAACGCGGTTAAGGCTTGCACATTTACAGCAATCATTTGATGGTCATCCGATGCGGATCGATCTGAGAATTTACCCCAGCCACCGAATCCGGCATTATTGAATAGATAATTAATAAAAATCCCGGTGGATTTAATGCTAGAAATCAGCCGTTCTACTTCTTCCATGTTCCCCAAATCCGCGGCAAACACATGTGCTTCAATCGAATATTTATCCCTGAGCTCTGTGGCGAGCTGGTTTAATGCGTCAACCCTCCGGGCAACCAAAACCACGTTGTTTCCGCGTGATGCATGTATTCGAGCGAGTTCTTTTCCTATGCCACTCGAGGCTCCTGTAATCAATCCAGCGTTAACCATGGTGTAATTATATTATCGAAATAAGTGAATAAAGTAGTATGCCTCATTTTGCTGTAGGTCTGTTAAAATAATGGTGTAAACTCCTTCGGTAAGCTCCGTTCCGTTTAGATCCGTTCCGTTCCAATTATTCAAGTAATTTTCGGAAAAGTAAACCACATTTCCCCATCGGTTGAGGATGGTAAGGGATGTATTTGGTTTGAGGGATTGGATATATAATACCTCATTGATTTGATCTCCGTTGGGACTAAATACATTGGGTACTTCAATTTGGTCGTACACCGTAATGAATGCATTCGCGGTATCCACGCATCCTTCGTTATTGATTACGGTCAATGTCACTTGAAAGGTCCCTGCGGTATAACTATAACTCCATGGGGAAGGTTGAAACACAGTGATTCCCGCGTTCACCCATTGTTCTGTAGTGTAATTTATTGAAGTGTTTGTAAATGTTACGCTATCACCAAGATTGGGAATGAGCGGAGTATAGGTAAATGAAGCAATGGGATAGTTTGGTGGGGTTAAGGTATATAGCGCAGAGGTATCACTACACCCATTGGCATCGGTTACCAAAAGAAGATAGCTGCCTGCAGCTAAATTTTGTAAATTCAAACTATTGATGTTTCCAGGTTGCCAAGTATAGGTATAGGAATTTGTTCCTCCACTCGCGCTAATCCCAGCAATGCTTCCATTTACCAAGCAGGTGGGATTTACCGCGTTTACTTGGGTTTCATTCAAGACCACAGGAGTTAAGGCAGGAACGGTAACAGTCATGGTTGAAATACAATTGTTGGCATCAGTAACGGTAAGTGTGTACATTCCTGTCCCGACGCTTACATTGTCAGCCGTATTGATGGAATTGCTCCAGCTGTATTGGATTCCAACAGCATTGCTACTTATACCTGTAATAGAGCCAGGCTCGCCGTTACACCCTACAGGGGTGATTTGGAGTTGTGTCGTATCAATGATAGGCCCACCCGTAGAGTTAATAATAATTCCTGTAATACTATCGCTACATCCAGCATTATCGGTTACCACAAGACTGTATGATCCCGGTGCCAATCCATTCGGTAGATTCAAGGTGTTCTGTTGGTTAGACCAAAGATACGTGAGTGGGGGAGTGCCTCCAATAATGCTTATTCCTGAAATCCCGCCGTTGTTTTGCCCGCAAAGTTCATCCAATACTTGTATAGAGGTGGTATCAATGACAGGAGGTGCGGCTGCCAGTACGTTCAGTGGTCCCAAGGTATCTACACAATTGTTTTGATCTGTGACAATAAGCGTATACTGCCCTGCAGCAACATTGTTTAGATTTGCGGAATTTATATTTCCTGGAATCCAAAGATAGTTCAGTCCGTTTCCTGTGGCTGTAATTCCACTAATTCCACCATCTTGCTGACCGCAATGCGCTGAGGCATAGGTGATTTGACTGGAATCTATGGTGGGGCCACTCGTGAATGGAACTGTCAGCGGACTTGAAACGGCAATACACCCATTTCCATCGGTAACCGTGAGGGTATAACTGCCACTCACTAATCCAGAAGGACTAATCGCAGTACCGCCATTGTTACTCCAAGAATAGCTTAAATTATTTCCAGTGGCGGTAATTCCACTGATGCTTCCGAGGGTCCCGTTGCACGACTGCGCGGTAATTGTGGCGTTGTTCGTATTAACACTGGGACCGTTTGTCCCCGAAATTGTGAATGGGGCAGAGGTACTTGAGCAACCGGCAGCATCAGATACCGTTAGCGTGTAGGTTCCTGCGGGAGCATTCGTAAGGTTCAGTGTGTTTCCTCCATTATTAGACCACACGAAGCTGTAGGGTTGTGCACCACCGCTTACGCTAAGTCCACTTATGGAACCTGGAACTAAACACGTTGCGTTTGTAATGGTTGGGATTCCAGTAATTAGGGGAGAGGCTCCAATTACAACAGTAACTGGTTTGCGGAATGATCCTGGACAAAGGGCGATATAATAGGTTGTCGTGGTGTTGAGTACAGGGGTAGTGAAAGTTATTCCAGTACCTGCAACGGTGTTACCAAAAGGGGTGGTATACCATGTTAAATTCCCAGCGGGTGGATTTCCAATGGTTGAAGCACTGAGTGTGGCTGAACCAGAACCGCAAAGGGTATCATTCGCTGCAATGATGTCATAAAAAGAGGTGTTTGTAGTTGAAATCCCGCTTGCGCCTCCCGTAGCTCCATTTGGAGGGAAATTCGGAACAAAGGTTGAATTTGTAACGCCAGATATTCCTCCATTCACTTGCTGAATGGGTGTTCCGCTTGATATTGAAATGTATCCACCGCCACCACCGCCACCGGGTCCATCTGCTTCCATGGAAGGTGATGGAGCAAATGCTCCAAAGGAAATGACTTGATTTCCTCCATTTCCTCCATTGGCTTGAAGCGTAATGGTATTCGGTATGGCGCTAGCATTGGAAATGTAAATACTTCCACCTCCTCCTGCGCCACCCGCACCATCGTTTCCATATTTTTGTGTTGATGCCTGAGGGGCTGTTTGCCCATTTGGATTGGCGTTTACTCCGTTGGCACCATTCGCTTCAACGGTTCCATTACCTGAGATACTACCATAAACTTTGATGTAAGCGATGCCTCCACCTCGTCCTCCATTACCTCCTTGCGCGTTGTTCTGATCTCCAGCACCGCCTCCTCCTCCTGCAAACAAGCGCGTATTATCTTGGGTTAGGGGATGACCACCCAAACCGCCTTCTTTTCTTCGATAATCCCCTCCCCAAGCGGTACTGTTCGGACCAACGGTATTTTCGTTTTGGTTTACCGTCGCGCCTGAATAACCGCCTCTTCCTCCACCTGGACTAATAGATCCTCCCATGCCTGCTAATTCCAGATTCCAATTTACGTTATACGTAGGATTAGGAACCCCTTTTCCCGTGTAGGGTAGTGCCACATTACCCACATTACATCCGCCTCCACCTCCGGCATTGTGATTGTTTCCACCGCCTCCGCCATTGGCTGCGGCACTTTTGCAATACCTCGAGTAAATGGCGTCATATTCCGTGTAGAATCCGGCAATACTTTCTCCTTTTTCTGCCCCTTGTGTAGCCACATGAGATGCGCAAAATCCAATATCATTAACATTCCCTGGCGGGCTTCCTAAGGTCTGGTCCTCGGTAGCGCCGCCACGAAAGCCATATCCACTGGCAGATATTTTAGCGGTTGAATTGAGGAGCAGGTTCCCGTCAACTTCTACTGCTACGACGCCTCCGGTGTTCCCATTCCATAAACTGGGTACAACGGACGTATTTGCATTCAGCGTTAAGTTGATAAACCGAGGAATTCGAACTACTTGTACATGTCCGGATATCGTGTAGTTATTTGTCAGTGGACACATCAGACTGATTGTATTCGCTCCTGAAATAGATTTAACCTCAGCGATCTCGAATTTACCAGCATTATTGTAGTTAGTGATTTCACCCCACAACGGAATGTATTGATACCAATCGTTGTTGTGCCCTTGTGGCGTGGTGTAGGGGCCCCAGAATTGTCCGTTAGAGGAAATATATTCACTGGCGGGGTAGGTATCCACATTGAGATTTGCGCCTTGCATTTGAATGATCATGATTAAATCACCTGGAGTCAGAACCCCTTGAAAAAATCCACCGACCATGGTATTTGACGCAACGGTAATTAAGGATTGTCCAGCAGATGCATTGGCATTAAGTACGGTGTAAACGTTCACTAAAGCATTTAAGGAGGTAACTGTGTAAGACCCATCTTTACCGCGTTGTGCGTGGCCGTGTAATGCCACCAACAGTATTAAGGAAATTAAAAAAAAATGTTTCATGACTTGGAGTGAGCAGGAGACGTTTGAATCGTAAAATTAGTTGTTTTATTCGTGCGGAAACTTTAAATCAAGGTTTGTGAGCCCGTGTTCACAAAAATAGTATCCAATTTCTTTCTTTTTTTCAAACATAAGGCGACTTTCCGTTATGTCCTCTTCTCGTTCGGGACGTTCGTGAAAAAGATGGTATTGAATGGCTTTCCATCGAAGGTTAACAGACTTTATACCCATGAGGTGGGCGCGGTATTCAATGTCGGTATCCTCACCGTATCCCGGTAAAATGTAATCCATATCAAATCCATTGAGTGCTAATAGGTCTTGTTTGTGCCAACCCATGTTACATCCTAATAATCGAACCCGCTTGTTCAACTGTAAGGGCCTTCCTGGGAAATATATCCCCTCTTCAATGCGTTTTGTTTTTTGCACAAGTAACCTGTAGAGATTGATTGCGCGCAATCCAAGGGTTTGGATCTGCTCTGAAGTTTTTTGGTCGAGATCTAGTCTCCTTCCTGCGGTGAAATATCCCACTTGAATGTACGCCCGATGCGCTGCGACAAACTTGGGATGTAACACACAATCTCCATCAATAAAAATTAGCTTTTCATAGCTGGAAAGAAGGATTGCTTTGTTGAGTATTCTATTTTTATTAAATCCAGTGTCCTCTTGATCAATGTGCGTGATGTTGAGGGTGCCTGAGAATTTATCTATCGTTTTGAGTATGGTAAGATCAATCGCATCATGGGCTATGATGATTTGTGCTGGAATGATCGATTGCTGACAAACAGATTCCAACACACGTTCAAGTGTTTTATAGTCTTTATAGACCGTAATGATGAGCGAAACGGGCATTTGCTCAAATATAGGCAATTAACCCATGAGTTGAAAGACAATATCTGCCACAGCAGGACAAATGTCTGCATTTTTTTCAGTGATATCGAGTACCTGATGCATGTATTTACGATTGGTATGTGGGTATTCCCGGCACGCAAGTGGACGATGTTCGTAAATGCTGCAGGCATTGTCTGCTCCGAGAAAGGAACAAGGGCTTTTTTGCAGCACATAATCAGCGTCTTCATCCGATCGTAAGTATTCGCTAATAAACTTTGATTCCTTCATGCGAAGGTGTTTTGAAATTCTCCGAATATCCGTATTTCTAAATATTGGAGAGGTTGTTTTACAACAATTAGCACAATTCAGGCAATCAATTTTTTGAAAGGTACGCTCATGGGCCTCTCGAAATATGGTGTCTAATTGTTTATGTTTTCTAACTTTCTTTAAAAAGGATTGGATTTCCTTTCTTGAAACGTCGCTTTTATTGAGTAAATCTTGGTATGCGGGGATTAACATGAAATGGGTTTATGAAAGTTAAAGGAACGCTCGGGTCATTAATCCAACAGGTCGGGATTGGTGAAGTTATTCTCGTTGAGGTATTTGCGCTCAAACCAAAACGTTCCAAAGGGGATCAAGGACATAAGCCAGCCAATCACATAAAATTCAATCTTCCTTTTAAAACGCACGCCAACGATTAACACCCAAAGACAATAGGCAATGAAAAGTATTCCATGGGCAACGCCTACGATTTGATTCGGAAGTGGCCAATGCATAATATATTTCAAGGGCATGGTTATCGCGAAGGAGATGTATGAAATTCCTTCTGTAATGGCTAGGATTTTTAACGTTTTTAATGGTGTCATCACAAGGTTTCTTTTAATTTTTCTAACATGATTGTTTGATCTCGAATCGATGCCGCTAAGATAAAGTCTAATTCTTTTGCAGCGCGTTGCATCTCCTTTTTTAATTGTTTTATTTCTTTATCAACGGCTTGGATGCTGTGGTATTCTTCCTTAGCCTCCCTCATGTTTTTAGCCTTATCTGCCTGCTGATAATTGGGCTCACGACTTGAGCTGTTTCGAAGCCCCATATCAATCGGTTTATTTAAGGGTTGAGGAGAAAGTCCGTGGGTATCATTGTAGGCGATTTGTATAGCTCTTCTGCGTTCTGTTTCTTCGATGGTCAAACGCATGGATTCAGTCATTTTGTCAGCATACATGATGACCCGTCCGTTGACATTTCTTGCCGCTCTTCCAACGGTTTGCACCAACGACTTTACATTGCGGAGAAACCCTTCTTTGTCTGCATCCAAAATTGCAACCAAAGACACTTCTGGTAAGTCAAGTCCCTCCCGAAGTAGGTTCACACCAATCAGTACATCGAAGGTTCCGATTCGAAGTTCACGCAAGATTTCTACCCGGTCAAGTGTAACAATATCGCTATGTATGTATTGGCATTTAACTCCAACCTTAGTGAGATATTTTTGAAGTTCTTCGGCCATCCGTTTGGTGAGTGTGGTCACCAAGGTGCGTTCATTTAAGGCAACACGCGCTTGAATTTCTTCAATCAAATTATCAATCTGAAAGCGGCTTGGTCGGACTTCAATGATGGGGTCAAGTAAACCGGTTGGACGGATCACCTGTTCAACCATGATGCCTTCGGAGAGTGCTACTTCAAGGGCAGCAGGGGTGGCAGATACAAACACACATTGATTCAGTAATCCTTCGAATTCTTCATACTTTAAAGGACGGTTGTCGATGGCTGCTTGAAGTCTAAATCCATATTCAATGAGGTTGGTTTTTCTTGCCCTGTCTCCTCCGTACATCCCTTTAACTTGAGGTAAGGTCACGTGGCTTTCATCAACAATCATCAGGAAATCCTCAGGGAAGTAATCCAGTAGGCAAAATGGACGTTCACCGGGTTGACGATTATCGAAATACCTGGAATAATTCTCAATACCTGAGCAATACCCGAGTTCACGGATCATTTCTAGGTCATAGGAAACACGCTCATACAAACGTTTGGACTCTTCTAAGCGTCCCTGTTTTTTGAATTGCTCTACTTGAAACACCAAATCATCCTGTATCTGATGAATGGCTTGAAGTGTGTTTTCAGGACTAGAAACAAATAAATTTGCGGGATAGAGGTTAAGGTCAGAATGGGTTTCAAAAATATGATTGGTAATGGGATCTATGGACTGAATTCCTTCGATTTCATCTCCAAAAAATAATACCCGGACTACATGGTCGGCATAGGCAAGGTAAATATCTACGGTATCGCCGGTTACGCGGAACATTCCTCGTTCAAACACGTCTTCGCTGCGGGTATATAAATTTTCAACCAATCGGTGCAGGAATTTATTTCTAGGAACTTCCATGCCTACATGAATCGGGAGTATGCTTTTTTTGAATTCGTTGGGGTTGCCGATTCCATAGATGCACGAAACAGAGGCTACCACAATGATGTCTCTTCTCCCTGACAGCAGTGCCGAGGAGGCTGCTAAGCGAAGTTTTTCTATTTCATCATTGATGGAAAGGTCTTTTTCGATGTAGGTATTCGTGACCGGTATGTAGGCCTCTGGTTGATAATAATCATAATACGATACGAAATACTCTACGGAGTTATTAGGAAAGAACTGTTTGAATTCTGAATAGAGTTGGGCAGCTAAGGTTTTATTGTGTGAGAGAATCAAGGTTGGTTTTTTCACCTGTTCAATCACATTAGCCATGGTGAAGGTCTTGCCACTGCCTGTTACTCCAAGCAATGTTTGGAAGGTAATTTCCTCATGGATTCCTTGCACTAATTGACGAATCGCCTCAGGTTGATCCCCGGTGGGTTGGTATGCTGAAACCAATTCAAAATCCATGGTACAAAGGTAGGGGATAATGGTTCTATAAATAAGTTTGTTAATGTAAAATTGTATTTGAATTCAATAATCAAAAAAATTATACCTTTATATAATTAAACTAAATTTTATGAGAAAAATCTTTTTTATTACTTCCTTCCTGTGTTTAGGAAATATAAGTGCTCAGTTTTTTATCGGAATACCGTTTTTAGATCGTTGCCGGAAGATGAGTGCATGTGATTTATGTAAGACAAAAAATACAAAAACCAATGAGTATTTAGATTCTATTGATTTAGTGTTAAATAAAGCGGTCGGTACTGACGTTGAAACAACTGTTCTAAATCAGCTTAAGATAATCGACAATGAAATTATTCGATATAATTCAATGTATAATGCACACGTGCCTGAGTTGACTTCGGAAAAAGAAATTTATGGTCTACTTCTCCTAACAAAAACTAAATTGTTAGTTGAATCGGTTTTTGAAAAAGACAATAAGGTATACAACCTTGCATTAACCGATTCCGATTACGAAGATTATCCAAATTTTAAGGGAGTTAGCGAAATTAATGGGCTCATTGATGAAATGATTTCTTTGAATATAAGTGAATCAACAAATGAGTATTTAAGAGAATTGAGAATGAAATATATGTTTGAGTCTTATGCTTTTGATATGGTGGACAAGGACATTGACTGGTATTCTTATAAAAACATTAATTCACTCAAAGGAGTTGATGATGACCGGAGAAATGCGGCAAAGATTTTTCTTGAGGACGAGGAAGCAACCAATTATGTTCCTTTCGCTTCTTATTTTGCGATAGGGGTAGGTGCTACAGGTGCGATTGGAAAAGAAAATTGGATTGGTTACGAATTGTCTGATGAATATGTCCAGTACACCAATCCTTTTTTATTGTCTCATCCCATTTCGGGATCTCCGCATGGTAGGTTTAGTTTTTTTGGAACTTCTTATCTGATAAATATAAACGATCGGACAAAACAAGATTTATTGTTTGGTATTCTAAATTTTAAACATCCCCTGTTAAACATTAATTTGATTCAGTTTGGTATTCATTATGGAGTTGCGGATAAAGGTAAATGGTTGTACAGGCCCGAAATCGGATTGAGTTACGGGATATTCAAGGCTAGTTATGCATACAACCTAACATTTGATAAATCGGTTAGATCATTAACAGAAAAGAACTTATTTACTTTTGGAATTAGCTATCCATTAATACGTATTGGTAAATACGATTAGTTTAACGAACATCACATCAACTAAAAGGGGAAGTATTCCCCTTTTTTTTATTGTAATTAACTGTTTTACCCCCCAGTGTTTAATCATATTTTAATTTGATGTTACTTCACAGGTATATATAATCATCTAGCCTCAGAGACTTAGATAATTAAAGCGCCGCTTTTTAACATTAACAGCGGTAATTTTAAGACAAAAAAAAGAGGTCCGAAGACCTCTTTAACATGATATATTGAATTGGGCTTATTCGCCTTTCTCCATTTTTTCTTTCAATCCAGCTAAGGCATCTAAATCACCAAGGGTAGATTTCTCATTTCCTTTGTTGATTGCTTTAACCGCTTCATCCGTATTTGATCCGGTAGAAGTTTTCTTGGTTCCTCCTGTTTTGGCTGGTTTAGCAACTGGCGCTGGAGTCTCTTGGGTATCATCAAACGTACGTGTATGTGATAACACAATTTTCTTAGCATCCTTATTAAACTCAATCACTACAAATTCCAAGGTTTCTTCTACTTTGGCATTAGAACCATCTGCTTTACGCAAGTGCTTGCTCGGGCAAATTCCTTCAACGCCGTATGGTAGAGAAACGATCCCTGACTTATCTTTCATTTCAGTGATAGTTCCTGAATGTGTTGATCCTTCAGCAAAGGTCCCTTCAAATACATCCCATGGATTTTCTTCTAATTGTTTGTGACCTAATGAAATTCTACGGTTTTCGCGATCGATTTCCATAACAATTACATCGAGCATGTCACCAACCTTACAGAATTCTGATGGGTGCTTGATTTTCTTTTGCCAAGACAAGTCCGAGATGTGAATTAATCCATCAACTCCTTCTTCCAATTCAACAAATACTCCGAAGTTCGTAAAGTTTCGAACTTTGGCGGTATGTTTAGAATCTACGCCATATTTGTTTTCGATTTCACTCCACGGATCGGTCATCAATTGTTTGATTCCAAGACTCATTTTGCGTTCGTCACGGTCTAGTGTCAAAATAACTCCCTCTACCGTATCTCCAATTTTCATGAAATCCTGCGCGCTACGTAAGTGTTGAGACCAAGACATTTCTGATACGTGAATTAATCCTTCTACGCCTGCTGCGATTTCAATAAACGCACCGTAGTCTGCCATAACCACCACTTTACCAGAAACTTTATCACCCACATTTAAGTTCACGTCAAGTGAATCCCATGGATGTGGTTGAAGTTGTTTCAATCCTAGTGCGATTCGTTTTTTGTCGTCATCAAAATCAAGGATTACCACATTGATTTTTTGATCAAGCTCTAGTAATTCTTCGGGATGATTTACGCGACCCCAAGAAAGGTCTGTAATGTGAATTAATCCGTCTACGCCACCAAGATCGATGAATACTCCGTATGAAGTAATGTTTTTAACAACCCCTTCCAATACTTGTCCTTTTTCAAGGCCAGAGATGATTTGTTTTTTCTGTTCTTCAATTTCTGCTTCAATCAGCGCTTTGTGAGATACAACGACGTTTCTAAATTCTTCATTGATTTTCACCACTTTGAATTCCATGTTTTTACCTACATAAATGTCGTAGTCACGGATAGGCTTCACATCAATTTGAGAACCAGGTAAAAACGCCTCAATTCCGAATACATCAACGATGAGCCCTCCTTTGGTGCGGCACTTAACAAATCCTGTAATGATTTCACCACTGCGCAATACATCATTCACACGAATCCATGCGCTGTGCATACGAGCTGTGCGGTGAGAAACAATCAATTGACCTGTTTTGTCTTCCTGCACTTCAACGTACACATCCACGATATCACCAACTTTTAATTCCGTATTGTAACGAAACTCATTTGCTGCGATAACCCCTTCAGATTTGTAACCGATGTTTACGATTACTTCTTTTTTGGTGATTATTTCAACCGTACCTTGAATTACCTCTTTCTCATTGATAGAAGTCAACGTTTTCTCATACTGATCTGATAACTCAGACCGTTGAATTTGGGTGTATCCGTCTAAGGATAACGCTTCCCAATCGAAATCCGCACTTCCGTGCATGGCGATTTCTTTTTTGTTAGATTTTGCCATATGGCGTTTAAAAATTTGTATTTCAAAGTGTTCGGCCTTTGAAAGGGTTAATTAATTGGCCGGATTCCGAACGTCGACCCTATTTCAAGGGTGCAAATGTACACTTAAAATCTAAGATTCCGAATGTTTGCGTTAATTTTCGCTCGGGTTTTTAGGGAAATTGGCAATCATTTTAAACTTTGACCCCTGTAATTCCATGCATATTTTCCAAAGAGTCTCGAATGTTGATTCAAAGACAAGGTGTGTTGGGATATTATTGGCTGCAATCCAGCTATGCTCTTTAATTTCTTCTTCCAATTGCTGTTCGTCCCAACCGCTGTAGCCTACAAAAAACTTTAATTGGATGGATTCATAGCCGTTTAATTCCAAATATTCTACCAAACCATCGAAATCACCACTGAAATAAATATCGTTGCCGCAAGCAAGAGAATTCGCAATGCTATCGCCCACATTGTGCAAGAAAAAGAGTTGATTTTTCGCAACAGGCCCGCCTACAAATAAGGCCTGGTCTTTTAGGTCTTCACGTTCGATAATGTCATGTAAATTAAGGGCTAAAGGGTGGTTCAGTACAAAGCCGAATGTGCCCTCACTGTCGTGTTGACATAAGTACACCACAGCCCGTTCAAAGAAGGGATCACCCTGAAAAGGATCGGACACTAAAAACCCTCCAGCTTTTGGTTTTTCAGTGTGTTCAAATATTAAACTAGTCTTTTTCACAGAATTTACGCGTCACAAAGGTAAGGTTTTCTACTTTTGTATTTATGAAACTAGGTGCAATCGATGTGGGGTCCAATGCCATGCGCGTACTCATAGGGGAGGTTACCAAACCTTTTGGGATATGGCATTATTCAAAAACAGCGTATTTAAGACTTCCCGTACGATTAGGGGAAGAGGTCTTTGATAAAGGAAAAATTTCCGACGAGAAAATTGAGAAGTTTATTGAGGGCATGCGTATTTTTAAGAACTACCTCGATTTTTATGGTGTTTTGGATTACCGTGCAGTGGCTACCTCTGCGATGAGGGATAGTTCGAATGCAAAAAAAATTATCCAACGCGTTAAGAAAGAAACGGGAATCACCCTTGAGGTCATAACAGGGAAGGAGGAAGCGGAGTTGGTTTATCTTACCTTTCAATTGATCCCAGATCTAAAAATGAATTATGTCTTGATTGATGTAGGTGGAGGAAGTACAGAAATTACGTTATTTCAAAATAACCGCGTGCACACGGCACGCTCATTCCAAATCGGCAGTGTTCGATTATTGAAAAATAAAGTTGCTATTACAGCCTGGGAGGAGGTAGTTGAGTGGTTAACTGCCGAGGTGTTGCCGTTTAAGCCTGACCGTATTTTTGGGTCTGGTGGCACAATCAATAGCGTTCACAAAGTACTTGGAAAACAGGATAAATCGCCAGTAGATCTCTCAGAAATGAAGTGGCTCCAATCACAGCTAGAACCGTTAAGTATAGAAGAGCGCATCCACCAATTCAAAATAAAGCCAGATCGAGCAGATGTTATAGGTCCCGCCATGGAAATTTACATCCAGCTCATGCAGACCTTAGATTTACAGCAAATTTATGTGCCCAAAATGGGGCTGTCCGATGGAATGATGTTAGATTTATACCGAGAAAAAACACTATGAGTCAAAAACCAGCGATTCCAAAGGGTACAAGGGATTTTTTGCCTGAAGATGTCTTGAAGCGAAATTTGATTTTTTCTACCATTTCAACAGCGTTCAATCGTTTTGGTTTTCAGCCTATTGAAACCCCGAGTTTTGAGTTATCAAGCACGTTAATGGGCAAGTATGGCGAAGAAGGCGATCGCTTGATTTTTCGCATTCTAAATTCCGGCGAAAAAGTGCGCAAGGCGGACCTAGACGCTTTGGCCTCGGATAACCTGCCTCGTTTTGCGAATTCCTTGTCTGAAAAAGCACTGCGTTACGATTTAACCGTTCCTTTTGCTCGTTTTGTGGTACAACATCAGCATGAACTTAGTTTTCCCTTTAAACGCTATCAAATTCAGCCCGTTTGGAGAGCGGATCGTCCTCAACATGGGAGGTACCAGGAGTTTTATCAATGCGACGGGGATGTCGTAGGGAGTGATTCGTTGCGCAATGAAGTGGAACTTATTCAAGTGATTGATCAAGTGCTTAGCACCTTAAAATTACCCGGGTTTACCATCAAACTCAACAATAGAAAAGTATTGAGTGGAATCGCTGAAGTGTGCAATGCCTCTGAGCACTTGATTCACCTTACCGTAGCGCTCGATAAATTGGATAAAATTGGTGAGGATGGGGTGATCAACGAGTTGATGGGCAAAGGATTTGAAGCTTCCGTGATCGATTCGATCAAACCCTTGTTTCAACTAAAAGGTTCTTTTGAAGAACGGATTTCCTTCCTGTCTGCATTTCTATCAAAGAGTGAAATCGGTATGAAAGGCCTAGAAGAATTGAGCTACATTCACAGCAAGTTCATGGATAATCCCCTAGTAAAAGGACAATTAGAATTGGATGTGACTTTGGCACGAGGCTTAAATTATTACACGGGAGCTATTATTGAGGTAAAAGCGCATGAGGTGATGATGGGAAGTATATGTGGTGGTGGGAGATATGATGATTTAACTGGGCTTTTCGGCCTTAAAGGCCTATCCGGCGTGGGGATCTCTTTTGGTGCGGATCGAATCTATGATATTATGGAAACTTTGGAGTTATTTCCACGCGATTTACGCAGTGGTCCTGACGTATTGTTTCTAAATTTTTCAGAAACCGAAGCGGATCAATGTGCCATTTGGGCGAATTCCGTTCGGGATTTGGGCAAGGTTGCAGAGATTTATCCATCGCAAACTAAATTGCAAAAGCAGCTGAAGTATGCCAACGAAAAAGGAGCAAAGTGGGTATTGTTTTATGGCGAAGAAGAGCGTCAAAAAGGCATCGTGATCTTAAAACATATGGAGTCGGGCGAACAACATACTTATCCAGCGGATGCTTGGTTGTCTTCATGGGAAGGATAACGATTTAACTCAATCAATTCCAAATCTTTACATTTCCCCATTTCAATCGTAAATCTAAGTAGAGTTCGAGCCTTGTGGAACCCTTTAATCCCACATGCACCGGGATTCATCCAAAGCACATTTCGTTCCTTAACGTATTTTACTAAGGTGATGTGAGAATGCCCGCAAATGAATAAACCTGGTTTTTCGAGCCGCAGGAGGTCTTTAATGGAATCTGCTAATTTTTCCGGACGACCAGCGATGTGTGTCATACAAACTTTTAGTCCTTCAATTTCAAAGCACTCCAACACCTTGGTTTCATTTCTGAGTGTTGCTCCATCAATATTTCCGTACACTACTCGGCAGGGTTTCAATTCACGAATTTTATCGAGCACAGCCAAGGACCCAATGTCACCTGCGTGCCAAATTTCATCTACATCGGAAAGGTAGGAACAGACATCAGCACCTAAATAGTCGTGCGTATCAGAGATTAAACCAATCCGTTTCATGCATCCGTTGATTGATCTTCGTTGAGCTGCTGGTGATAGGTTTCGTAGTACACCCCTTTTTGTTTCATCAGCTCCTCCGGACTTCCCATTTCAATAATTTCCCCCTCATTCATTACTATAATCTGCTCGCAATTTCGCAGGGTAGAAATTCGGTGGCTTACAAATACAATGCTTGGTTTTTGAGCTAGCGCACGGAGTTCATTCAAGATAATTTCTTCCGTTTCAGTATCTACCGCGGAAAGACAATCGTCTAATACCAAAAGTTTAGGGTTTCGAATGAGTGCCCTTGCAATGCTTATGCGCTGTTTCTGACCACCACTGAGGTTTACACCCAATTCGCCGAGTGGTGTATCGAGCTTTTCTGGAAACTCTTCGATATTATGCCACACATGTGCTTTTTTCAACACATCAATGATTGCCTCATCCGATACCGCATCAAGTGCGCCAAATGCTACGTTATTTCGAATGGTATCAGAAAATAAAAACACCTCTTGAGGAACAACAGCCATCTGAGAACGATAATCTTGGAGGTTAATTCCATCGAGGGCTTGACCGTTAACATGAATGGTTCCCGAGTTGGGATCAAATTGCCGGCCTAACAATTGAAGTACACTAGACTTACCACTGCCTGTTTTCCCAAGAATGCCTAAGTGTTGTCCTGGCTTAATAGTAAAACTTAGGTTGTGAAGGGCTCGGATGCCGGTATTTGCATAGGTGAAACTTACGGCGTTGAAAACAATATCTCCGGTTAATACAAAGGATTCATTACTGGGGTTTGCAATCGTTGGCTTGGTATCAAGAAATTCATTGATCCGTTGCTGTGATGCTTCTGCACGTTGTATAATCGAGGTTACCCATCCTATCGATACAAAAGGCCATGTTAAGTTGTTGACATAGAAAATAAAGGCCACTATTCCCCCCAGGCTAATTTGATGTGTTGCCGTAAGCATCCCACCAACATAGATTACGATGAGGGTACTTAATCCAATTAACAGCATAATGCTCGGCATAAAAAGCGCGTTGATGAGCATTAATCGCATACTTTTTTGTTTGTAGGTATTCGCCGCATTTTCCATTCGATCGCTCATTGGGCCAAATTGGTTGTAGGCTTTAATTAAGCGAATCCCTGAAAACGTTTCTTGCGCCAGTGTTGATATCTTAGATTGCTCCTCTTGTACATGTTTACTGGCAAGATTGATTTTGTTGGATACCTTGTAAATAATGAAGGACATCAAGGGCAGCGGGATAAGCGCAAAGAGGGTTAGGGTGGTACTGATTTGCGCCATCTGATATAAACTCAATATGGTTAACACCGTTAAGTTGATCGAATACATGACTCCAGGCCCTAAATACATGCGTACTTGGCCCACATCCTCAGAAATTCGATTCATCAAATCCCCAATTCGATTGCGTTTGTAAAAGTCAGCGTCTAAGGTTTGGTAGTGTGTATATATGGCCTGTTTTAAATCAAACTCAATCCATCGCGACATGACAATGATCGTTTGTCGCATTAAAAACAAGAAAAAACCTTTGGTCGCGGATAGCAATAAATACAAGCCTCCAATCTTAAAAGAGAGCCATAAGGCATCTTCTAATTGCGTGCTTACTCCAGTTTTTTGTAATCCGTCTATAGATACCTGCACGAATTTGGGCATTTTTACTGCAAAGTAATTGCTAATCACGGTGAATAGAATTCCAAGTAGGAATCTCCATTTATAACTGATGAAATATTTGTTCAAACTCCGTAGAGACTTCATGGGATTTATTTTCTATTTTTGCCGACCAAACCGGTACAAAGGTACTATTAAAATGTACGATTCTTATTCAATTTAAAAGGCATGAATACAAGCAACATCATTTCAACAACAAACACCGTTGATGGAATCTTGGTTCAATTAACCAAAATGGGTCACGAACAGGTTCTTTTTTGTAACGATGCAAAAACAGGTTTGAAAGCTATCATCGCAGTTCATAATACAGTGCTCGGACCAGCCCTCGGTGGAACGCGCATGTGGATGTACAACAATGAAGCGGATGCACTGAATGATGTGTTGCGGCTTTCTCGCGGGATGACTTACAAAAATTCAATTTCTAACTTGGACCTAGGCGGTGGGAAAGCAGTGATCATCGGGGACGCTCGGACCATGAAATCGGAAGCATTATTTCGGAGATTCGGTCAGTTTGTAAATGGATTAGCAGGAAAATATATTACCGCAGAAGATGTGGGTATTTCTCCAGATGACATGGTACATGTAAGTAAAGAAACAAATTATGTAGTTGGCTTGCCGGGTAAAAGCGGGGACCCATCTCCTGTAACTGCTTACGGGGTTTATGTGGGGATGAAAGCATGTGCAAAAATGCAATTTGGTACAGATAGCCTCAGCGGAAGAACCGTGGCTGTGCAGGGTGTAGGTCATGTCGGTCAATATTTAGTGAAGCATCTGGCCTCTGAGGGGGCAAAGATTTTTATCACCGACATTCATGAAGAAACCTTGAAAAAAGTTGCAGAAGCCTATGGTGCCTCCGTGGTTGCGCCACAGGAAATTTATGATGTACCGATGGACATCTACGCGCCTTGTGCCCTTGGTGCGACGGTGAATGATGATACGTTGGCTCGACTGTCTTGCAGTATTATTTCAGGTGCGGCAAACAATCAATTAGCAGATGAACAGAAGCACGGAATGGCCGTGATGGAAAAAGGGATTTTGTATGCTCCGGATTATGCCATTAATGCAGGCGGGGTAATCAATTGTTTTTCTGAAGTATCAGGCTTGAGTTTGGAATGGTCGCATCAAAAAGCAGGAGAAATTTATCAAACGATTTACCAAATTCTGGAACGATCAAAGAATGAATCGATACCTACGTATCAAATTGCAAACCGAATGGCTGAAGAACGAATTGAGCGTAATGGAGGGTTGAATCTATAAAACATGTTGAATCGCAGGCATTTAAGGATTAAAGTGCTGCAGTTACTTTATGCACATTATCAAAGCAACGAGCAGGATTTTATTAAAACAGACAGGGAATTAAACGTTTCTTTGGATCGGATGTACGACATGTATTTATACCTGTTACTCACCTTTGATGAATTGATTCGAGCTGCAGAAAATAAAATGGAGAACCGCAAGAAAAAATTGCGTCCAAGTTCGGAAGATTTAAATCCAAACATGCGTTTTGTAGATAATCTGCTGATTAATCAATTATCTAACGCCGAAATTCTTGGTGAAATCTCGAAAAAACGAAAGGTAAATTGGATGGGAGCGGAGTCTCAAGAAATGTTCCGGAAAATGTTCAATTCGATTTTAGAATCTGAAGCCTACGTGTTGTATATGAGCAATGAAGAGAGCGGATATGAGGTGGACCGTGCATTTGTATTGCAATTGTTTAAGGACTCTGTGGCAAATTCTCCATGGTTATACAATTTCTTCGATGAAAAGAGTATTTATTGGATGGACGATTTGGATTTATGCTGTTCCATGGTGCTGAAAACAATCAAAGCAATGAAGCCAGGGGAGGATTTCTCGCCCTTGCCTTTGTATAAAGATCCAGCAGATGAATCTACCTTTGTGCATGATTTATTGCGCAAAACCATTCAGAATAATGTGGAATATGATGTGCTAATTACAGCCATGGTGGATAACTGGGAGACAGATCGTATTGCCAAAATGGATATGGTGCTCTTGAAAATGGGTATAACCGAACTTTTGTTTTTTCAGAGCATTCCCGCAAAAGTCACCTTGAATGAATACATTGAAATTTCTAAGTTTTACAGTACTCCAAAAAGTAATATCTTTATCAACGGAATTTTAGATAAAATTATAGAGAAATTCAAGTCAGAAAAACGAATGATAAAAACAGGAAGAGGATTATTAGACTAGACACTATGAAAAAGTTAATTGTTTTATTGGTTTTACCCTTGATTTTCTCGTGCTCGAGTGAAGGGGAATCGGTTGAAATTGGAAAAAAGACAAGCATTGAAGTGAACGAAGTTTACGATGCAGGTACTGTAATTAAAGGAGAAGTGATTCGAGCTGTGTTTATTGTTAAAAATACCGGAGATCACCCCTTGGTTTTTGGTGAGGTTCGTCCTTCGTGTTCATGCACGGTTGCTGATAAACCCTCGAAGCCAATTCAGCCGGGGGCGTCAACCAAGATAATTGCAAAAGTAAATACGGCAAATGAGTCTTCGAAAGAAGTTACTAAATCAGTTACCATAATGACGAACACAACACCGTCTACTAAAGTGTTGATAATCAAAGCTAAAATTAAATAAAATGGGTGGAGGAAATTCTATTAGTTCGTTGATAATGATCGTTGCAATGATTGCAATTTTCTATTTGTTTATGATACGACCGCAAGCTAAAAAACAAAAGGAACTTAAGAAGTTTCGCGAAGCGATGAAACCAGGGGATAAAGTAGTAACCATTGGAGGAGTTCATGGTAAAATTTTAGAAATTGCCGAATCCACTGTCCTAATTTCATCCGAAGGAACCAAAATTCGTGTGGAGAAAAGTGCGATTTCGCAATCTGCCGCAGACCAATTGACAGCGATTAAGTAAGCTTATGAGAACGATTTTGTTTGGATTATTTCTAGCCCTTCTTATTGTTTCTTGCAAATCAAAAGTTTGCGAGTGCGCCGATGCTCACGTGAATGCGGTGAAAGAAATTAATAAAACGTCGGATCCCATCAAAAAGATGCGCGTGCTTGGTAATAAGAAATATCAAAAAGTCTTCAGTAAATGCAACGCTATGGCCAGCAAGATGACGCCGGAGGAATTGAAGGATTTTGAAGCAGAATACGAGCAATGTCCTTCTGTTAAGGCACTTAAAGCAGAAGATCTAAAGTAGTAAAACAAGGTTTTAAAGCGTATTACTGCCACCTACTTATCCTAATTCTATACGAGGTAACCCTTAAAACAATACCTTATCCATCAGGAATACAAGGGATGCAATGGCTGCCGCACCCAGTTCCAATTCTCGTTTATTTACGGATTCAAATACATCGCTTTCCGCGTGATGAAAGTCAAAGTAACGTTGAGAATCCGGGATAAATCCAAACAGTGCAATGTCTTTAAATTCATTTTTTAATGGGCCAATGTCCACGCCGCCGCCGCCTTTTTCCCAGATATGAAGATCATAGGGTTTGAATAGGGGTTCTAAAGCTATAAATTTAAGGTATACCGAATCGTTTCCATCACATCCAAATCCTCTTGGGGTAAACCCACCACGATCACTCTCCAGTGCGGCAATGTGCGTTTCATTCTTCTCCTTTACCCATTTCGCATAACTTTTTCCACCCATGTTCCCATTCTCTTCATTCATAAAAAATACAACACGCAGGGTATGTTCGGGTTTATATCCTAGGGTTTTTAGTATTCGCAAAGCCTCCAGGCAATGAATCACTCCGGCGCCGTCGTCATGCGCACCTTCTCCCTGGTCCCATGAGTCTAAATGACCGCCTATGGTGATGATCTCATTGGGATATTTGGTCCCCAATAATTCCCCTATCACATTGAATGAAGGCTCATCTGGGAAATTTCGACAATCCATTTCCATTGAAAAAGATAAGGAGACTCCTGATGCCAGTATGTCCGCCACACGTTCAGCATCTTGAGTTGAGAGCGCTGCAGCAGGTATTTTTTTTATGCTGTCCTCATAACGCATGCTTCCCGTATGCGGAAAGTCATCATTCGGCAAACCGAGTGAACGAATAAGTACCGCTTTAGCACCGAGTTTGGAGGCTTCAATCGCGCCGTTTCCACGAATTGGATAACACGCGCCATACGCCTTGAAGGTTTGTATTTCAGCAGCATTCATAGGTTGATTGATAAATACGATTTTCCCTGATACATCCTTGGGTTTTGCCTTGGTAAGGTCTGCTAACGCGTTAAACATAACCAACTCTCCTTCCATCATCCCTTGAGTGGACACAGAACCTCCGAGGGCACATATGTTTATTTTTTCAAGTATCCCATTTGGATGCGCAGTAATCCACGCCGCTTCTGGGTTACCACGCTCCCAATGGGGCACCATGATCGGTTCCAGATAAACACGGTCAAAACCGTATAAACGCATTTTCTGTTCCGACCATCGAATAGACATCGCAGCTTCTGAACTTCCAGAGAGCCGGGGTCCAATATCTTTACAGAGTGAGCGCAAATCTTCATAGGCATGTCCCCTGAGTAAGGCTTCGTCATATATCCTACGAATCATTTTATCCTCTTGACTCTGAGCGAAAATAAATTGACAAAATGTAAGGCCAATAGACATTAAAACGAATTTTTTACGCATATTTCAATTAAATTTGTAGATGAAAATTATGACGATTCCGAAGTTACTGACTATTTCTTTATCCTTGTTCTTCGGACAGGTGTTTTCCCAATTATCTGTTTCGATTAATGGGACTGGCCTATCTATCTGTACCGGAGGAAGTGTGACTTTAACTGCTGTGCCTTCTTCTGCAGGAGGTACCTATTCTTGGTCACCAGGAAATGCCTCCTCTCAATCCATTGTTGTTTCTCCCTCTTCAACAACTACGTACACTGTGAACTACACCTTGTTTGGAACCACGGTTTCGGCTACCTACCAAGTTCAGGTTAATGTTACTCCCACGGTTACTATAACTTCAAATGTTCCTGGCAATGCCATTTGTAATGGCCAAACCATTTGTCTAACGGCAAGTTCCGGAAGTCCAGGTAGCCAATTTTCATGGAGTAACGGTGTTCAATCCTCTACGATTTGCGTTAGTCCAACACAAAACCTAACCTACCATGTGACCTGTTTGGCCCCAAATGGATGTTCAAGTGCAGCGTCGCTGCCGGTGCAGGTGAGCATAGCTCCGCTTATTCAAACCGGTGATTATCAAATTTGTCAAGGAGACAGTGTAGCGTTAAGCGCGAATGTTTTTCCTAACGGTGGAAGTTTTCAATGGTCTACCGGTGCGGGTAGTCAAAGCATCTACGTTAACCCACTGAGTACACAAGTGTATTACGTGACCTATACAACCAATGGATGTCCATCAATTTTAGATTCTATTTTGGTTACGGTAGGTCAAAATCCAAGTGTTTTTGTTCCTGGATATAACATTTGTGAAGGAAATAGTCAACAGGTTTTTGCCGTCGTGGATTTGTTGGGAGGAACCTATGTGTGGTCAAATCAGGCAACAAGCTCATCAATTATTGTTACACCATCTAATTCCTCAACGATGTGGCTTTCGTATCAAGCTCCAAATGGGTGTGTAACAATAGACTCATTTCAAGTATCTGTATTGCCAAGTCCTAATGCAAGCATTGTTATTGATGGTTCAGTGCTCCAAGCACTTCCTGACAGTAACGTGTATTCATATCAATGGTTTAATTGCACAACGCAACAGCCGATGCTCGGTTCCGTTTCATCCACATTGCCTGTGAGTAATGGATTTTATTCGGTGATTGTTGGAATTGGTCAATGCGTAGACACCTCCGTTTGTTTGGAAATTACCAATGCCATGATTCAAGAGCACATGCACTCAGTTTCATTGTATCCTAATCCGGTGTCAGATTTAATTACGTTAAAAGGATTTTTATTTCAAGAGATTTCCCTTTACAGTATGGAGGGTTTGATGATAGGTTCTTATGTTATTGATTCAGAATCAATCAGTATAGATATATTAACACTTAATCCAGGTATGTATCTCATTAAATCGGCCGAAGGTCGATTCATTTTTAATAAATTATAAGTATGTCATTGAAGTGTGGAATTGTAGGGCTTCCTAATGTTGGGAAATCAACGTTATTTAATTGTTTATCGAATGCGAAAGCACAATCAGCGAATTTTCCTTTTTGTACGATTGAACCAAACATCGGGATTACCTCGGTGCCTGATCCACGGTTGGAGAAATTAGAAACTATCGTAAATCCAGAACGCGTAGTTCCTGCAACCATGGAAATTGTTGATATTGCTGGTTTAGTAAAAGGAGCATCCAAAGGTGAAGGATTAGGAAATCAATTCTTAGCGAATATTAGAGAGACGGATGCAATCCTTCATGTGCTTCGTTGCTTTGATGATGGAAATATTGTGCACGTGGATGGTAGCGTGAACCCGATTCGTGACAAGGAAATTATCGACATTGAACTACAGTTGAAAGACCTAGAAACCATCGAGAAGAAAATTCAAAGTTTATCCCGGGTTATTAAGTCCGGTGATAAAGATGCTGTGAAAGAAAATGAATTAGCGTTCAAAATTAAAGAAGGTCTTGAACAAAGTATTTCTGTGCGAGGCTTAGGGTTTGATGCTAGTGATATGGAAGTGATTAAACGATTTAATTTGATTACCTCCAAACCGGTCATGTATGTGTGTAATGTAGATGAAGCATCCGTGCTTACCGGTAATGCTTATGTTGATCAAGTACGTGCCTCGGTAGCAAATGAGCGCGCAGAAGTACTCATCATTGGAGCTAAAATTGAAGCAGATATCACCGAACTCGAAACGTATGAAGAACGTAAAATGTTTTTGGATGAGCTTGGTCTTGACGAGCCAGGGGTAAATCGCTTGATTCGATCGGCTTATGACTTACTTAACCTGCAAACGTATTTCACCGCAGGCGTAAAAGAGGTGCGGGCGTGGACCATTTACAAAGGATCTACGGCACCACAAGCCGCAGGAGTGATTCACACCGATTTTGAAAAAGGGTTTATTCGTGCGGAAGTCATGAAATACGATGATTTTGTTCAATACGGATCAGAAGCCGCAGTGAAAGAGGCGGGTAAATTTAAAGTGGAAGGAAAAGAATATGTGGTTTCCGACGGTGATGTCATGCACTTTCGTTTTAATGTATAATCCTATGTATTCAAATGTTAATTTCTTATTTCAACTCCAATGATTTCAGCAAATAATCCCGACTTAGTTTCTTGGATACACGTCAGCAAAGATTCCGATTTCCCAATTCAAAATATTCCATTTGCCGTTGGGTTTTTAGAGCAAGATGATCCTTTTGTGACCACCCGAATAGGGGATAAGGTGATTAACCTCGCAGCATTGAACGACAAAGGCTACTTCAAAGAACTTGGATTTCAATCCTCGGACTTCAATTGTTCTTCCTTGAATGCGCTCATGAAATATGGTAAGTTACCCTTACGGAATTTACGCAATCGAATCTCATCACTCTTTACGAACGGAAATATGGAGTTGCAAGGCCATGAAGAAGACTGCATGGATGTACTTTATTCAGCAGATCGCGTGCAACTACTGCTCCCCGTAAACATTGGGGATTATACCGATTTCTATTCAAGTAAAGAACATGCAACCAACGTTGGAACCATGTTTAGAGACCCAGCAAATGCCTTGCTTCCGAACTGGTTGTGGTTGCCGGTTGGATATCATGGTAGATCCAGTTCCATCATTACCTCAGAAGTTCCGGTGGTGCGACCTAAAGGACAAACAAAGGTGGAAGGTGAAAACCCTACATTCGAGGCCTCTGCTCGTGTTGATTTTGAATTAGAAATGGGATTCTACACCTTTGATGGCAAACCCCTAGGGGAACGAATTTCTACTACAGAAGCTGAGGATTTTATCTTTGGATTGAGTTTGTTTAATGATTGGTCCGCTCGAGATATTCAACAATGGGAGTACGTACCGCTTGGACCTTTTTTAGCAAAGAATTTCGCGTCTTCCATTTCCCCGTGGATTGTTACCTTAGATGCCCTTCAGCCCTATGCGGTTGATACACCCGTTCAAGAACCAGCGGTGTTGTCATATTTGAAATTTGAAGGGAAGAAATCGTATGACATTAATTTAGAAGTGTTTATTCAGCCAAAAGAAGGAGCAGAAGATCGCGTGTGCTTATCTAATTTTAAGCACATGTATTGGAATATGGCGCAGCAATTAGCACATCATACGGTGAATGGATGTAACATTCGCTGTGGCGATTTAATGGGATCGGGTACGATTTCAGGTCCTACACCGGATTCTTACGGTTCCATGCTCGAGTTAGCGTGGAAAGGAACTAAACCCCTTACCTTGAGTGATGGTTCTCAACGTAGGTTTATCCAAGATAATGATACCGTAATTATGAAAGGACATTGCACGAATGGGAAAGTCCGCATTGGTTTTGGTGAGGTCAGAACACAATTGTTACCGGCAATTGACTAGCTATGAGTCAACTACCGGGAGCATATGACGTCGAAGAGGAACGTATCGCTATTTTAGCAGCGTTCAAAGGCTTACTCCGATCGGTAAAAGACCGCTCGCGTGAAGATACAAAGTTGATTCGAAAGGCTTTTGATATGGCCTTGGAGGCTCATAAGGATGATCGACGTAAATCCGGAGAATTGTATATTTTTCATCCCATATCCGTGGCGCGTATTTGTGCGGAAGAAATGGGACTCGATAGCATCGCCATTACCTGTGCCTTGTTGCATGATACTGTAGAAGATACGTATATATCCTTGGATGACATCGAAGATGCCTTTGGCATTAAAGTTCGTCGAATTATCGATGGCTTAACAAAAATTCCGGATGTGTTTGATGAAAATGCTTCGGTACAAGCTGAAAATTTCCGTAAGATGATTTTAACCATTTCTGATGATTTCAGGGTGGTGTTGATCAAGTTGGCGGATCGCTTGCACAACATGCGGACCTTATCCAGTATGAAGCCCGACAAGCAACTTAAAATTGCTTCAGAGACTCGGTTCTTATATGCTCCATTGGCACATCGTTTTGGTTTTTATACCGTGAAGACAGAGCTTGAGGATTTGTCCATGAAGTATTGTGAGCCAGAAATTTTCAATGAAATTGAAACGAAGTTGAAATCCACGCAAGATGTCCGTGCGCTCTTCATTCGCCGGTTTATGGCGCCGATAAAGGATGAACTTCAAAAACAAGCGTATCAGTTCGACATTAAAGCACGAACCAAGTCAATCTCTTCGATTTGGCGGAAAATGCAAACCAAGGAAATTCCATTTGAGGAGGTTTTTGACGTGTTCGCCATTCGGATTATTGTTGAAACCTCTCAAGATCAAGAAAAGTCTGATTGTTGGAGAATCTATAGCATCGTTACCGATTTTTATCAACCCAGTCCAGAACGCTTAAGAGACTGGATTTCTACACCGCGTGCCAACGGGTATGAATCGTTGCATACCACGGTGATGTCACCTCAGGGAAAATGGGTTGAAGTTCAAATCCGCTCGAAACGCATGGATGAAATTGCGGAAAAAGGACTTGCAGCACATTACAAATACAAAGAATCAAAGAACGATGAAAGTAAATTTGATCGCTGGATTGCAGAAGTACGCGATCTATTAGATAACCCCGATTCGAATGCCCTTGATTTTATCAATGAGTTTAAGTTGAATTTATTCAACGATGAAATCTATGTCTTTACCCCAAAAGGAGAGCTGCGGGTTTTGCCCACGCGTTCCACGATTTTGGATTTTGCTTATGACATTCACACGGATATAGGGGATAAGTGCATAGGGGCGAAAGTCAATAATCGCTTAATGCCCTTGAGCTATCAATTGCAAAATGGAGATCAATTAGAAATCATAACCTCAAGCAAACAAAAACCGAATGAGGAATGGCTCAAGTTTGTTGTTTCTGCACGCGCACGACAAAAAATAAAGTCTTCCTTAAATGAAGAACGAAAGCTAATTGCGCAAGATGGGAAGGAAACCCTTGAACGAAAGTTGAAGCAATTTAACTTATTGATGAATTCTGAGAACATTACGTTTTTAGAGAAATTTTATGGGCTAGGTAGCGCTACGGATTTGTACTTTCGAATCGCGAAAGGAAAAATTGATGTCAATAAGATTCGCGAGATTGAAGATAAACATGGGTATTTAATTACCTCCAAGAAAGATGTGGTCGTTCTTAAAAAAGGACGTAAAAACACCGAAGAAGACAGCAGGATTGTTGATGCAAAAAAAGATGTAATTTTTATTGGTGAAGATTTTAAGGGAATTGATTATCAGATGTCTAACTGCTGTAATCCAATCCCCGGCGATAAGGTATTTGGCTTCATAACGATTAATCAAGGGATAAAAATTCATCGTTCGGATTGTCCAAATGCCGTTCATTTAATGTCAAAATATGCGTATCGCTGCGTTAAGGCCCTTTGGAAATCCGAAGTGTTGGTAGAACGTTTAGCGGCCATACGCATCATTGGTATCGATCAGATTGGTTTAGTGAATCGATTGACCGAAATTATTTCAAAGGAAAACAAAGTAAATATGAAAAGCATTCACTTTGAAACCAACGACGGCACCTTTGAAGGTAGGATTCATGTCATGGTTTACGATACGGAGCATTTGGATCAGTTAACGCGTAAATTTCAAGAAATTGAAGGGGTTCAACGAGTTACTCGATGGGATTCGGAAGATGAGGCACTAATCTAGGGTGTTGTGTACCATGGCATACGGATTTCTTGGTCTTAGCATCGGATTCCACGAAAAATTACGAATATACCGCTCCTTATCATCAATTTGGTCCATGGGGAAAAATACCCCATCCGGTTTATCGAAAAATGTAATTTTAGAGACCTCACCACTGTCTAAGTAAACAATCAACGCTGAGGCATATAATCGGTTCAAGCCTTTGCGCGTTCGAGTTAAGGTGCTGTCATTTTTTTGGTCTTCCAAGGGGTAGAAAATAGTCCACGCCTGACCGCTAACTTTAGCCTTTGTAAGCACGCTATCATTAAACCATGCATCAATCCGTTTTCCAGAAAGCTGGTTGAAACAGCTGCCCGTATCCACCTTCATGATTGAAGTGGCATTTCCTAATATTTGTGCTTTTTCAAGGACACTGTCTGCCAGGAATACCTGAATGGAATCTCCTTTTAATTCTCCATTTTGTGCCCAAAGTATGGGGCTCTTAAACAGGTCAATTCTCCCGATTTTACTGCTGTAGTGAGCCGAGTCACAAACCGCTTGTGCCTTCTTGGTGAATATGCTAACCGAATTATAACCGAAAATGTTCCGCTCGTCGATGCTGTCTTTTTGCATTCGGATGGTGTCGGCATGTAGAAACAACGAATCCTTTTGTTTCGTTTCAATCACCAGTGCATGACCCGCCAAGGTACTTTGAGAAACATTATTTTGCGTGTGGAAATAGTCGCCCAATAAGATTAAATGCTGGTTGTTTTCATAAATTCTAACATGACCATTGCCTGTGAATAATTGATGGGTTTCCTTATACAGCGCCGTGTCGCAATATATCGTCCGGTCCTTTTGCCTGATGAAAACGTTTTTCCTTAGGAGTCCTTCTTGAATATCAACTCGGTATTGCCCTTTTTCGCATTGAATTTCAATGCTGTCGTTTTTTATCGTGGTAGGGCCGTGAAAATAGGTGGTTTGTTTTTCATAAACATAGTGTAGGGTATCGGTGGTCATGGTTAAGTCTTGTTTCTTGTATTTAACCTTTCCGCTAAAAAAACAGGTACCAGTATTCGGGTAGAAATAACCTATTTTACTCGTGATTACCTCTTTGTTTGTGCTGTTTTCAATTTTTCCTTGGTTTCGGTATATGGCACGACCCGTTTTTGCATTGTATTCAAGTGAATCTGATGATAATTTATATGCTGAGTCGCGCACTTTCACGTGGCCCCAGAGTCGAGCAAGTTTAGTATTGCCTGAATACACCAAGGAATCACAATAAAGATTTACATCGTCTTTGGTGATATGCACCTTACCATAGGCGTGTACAATTTTATCTCGTTCACGATAGTGGGCAGAATCGCAATACATGGTATTGCCTTGATAAATGAAGCTAACAGTACCCACCAAGCGATGAGTTTGTGTGGCCTTGTTAAAATAAATTTTCTCGGAGCCTGGTAAAAGTTCCAGTTTCCCTTGCGATAACAACACATTTAATGCGAAAACAAATCCGAATAACAGGGTGAAACGCACGGGATTCAAGGGGCTTATTTTAAGAGCGTTTGTGCTCGGTCTGGACCTACTGAAACCATTCGAATGGGAACTTCCAGTTGTTTTTCTAAATAATCCACATAGGTTTTTAGTGCTTCGGGGGCGTCATCATAGGATGTGAGCTTGGTCAAATCCGTTTTCCATCCTTCCATTTGCGTTAGAATCGGTTTAATTTCCAAATCACTCACATCATAGGGGAACTCGGTTATGATTTCTCCATTAATTTCATACGCTTCACAAATCATAATGTGATCGAAGATTCCTAATACATCGGCTTTCATCATGCACAATTCAGTTACCCCATTAATCATGATGGCATACTTCAATTGTACTAAATCTAACCAACCGCAGCGACGTGGTCTACCGGTGGTAGCGCCAAATTCGTTCCCTTCTTTTCGCATCAACTCCCCGGTCTCATTGTCCAATTCACTCGGAAAAGGACCACTTCCCACACGGGTGCAATACGCTTTAAAAATCCCAATCACCTTGCCAATCGCCGATGGAGGAACTCCCAATCCGGTGCAAGTTCCTGCCGTAACCGTATTAGAGGAAGTCACAAACGGATACGTTCCGAAATCAATGTCGAGCATGGTGCCTTGTGCTCCTTCGGCTAAAATGCGTTGCTTGTTTTTTAATGCGTTATTTAAGTAATGATCACTTTCGATGCAGGTTAAGCCTTTAAGGCGTTCAATTTGTTTAAACCATTCGGACTCCATATCGGTGAGGTCATAGGTGAATTCTTCGTAGTGGTTCAAGAGATTCAGGTGTTTTTCTTTTAATTCCTCATATTTCGCTTGGAATTTTGGGGAAAATAAGTCACCAACACGCAAGCCGTTACGACCTGTTTTATCCATATAGGTAGGGCCTATTCCTTTCAGCGTAGAGCCGATTTTCTTCAAGCCTTTGGCTTGTTCCGACGCGGCATCCAGTAGGCGATGAGAAGGCAAAATTAAATGGGCTTTTTTAGAAATTAACAAGCGACTCTTGAGGTCGATGTTGAATGGAGTTAATTTGTCTAATTCTCCCGCAAAAACAATGGGATCAATCACCACTCCGTTTCCAATTACATTGAGTGCATCAGGTCTAAAAATCCCGGAAGGAACCGTATGTAAGACATGTTTAACTCCTTCGAATTCCAGGGTATGACCCGCATTGGGCCCGCCTTGGAATCGCGCTATAATATCATACGATGGTGTTAATACGTCAACTACCTTTCCTTTTCCTTCATCGCCCCATTGAAGGCCTAATAACACGTCCACTTTCATAGTTATTGATTATAGTGATTTCTTGCCTCTTCGATGGTTTCATAAATGGTGAAGACCTCATGCATTTTGGTGATATCAAATAGTTTTTTCAGGCTCGTATTTACATGCGAAATGACCGTATCTCCGCCATTCACACGAGAACGTGTTAAAATGCGTACCATAAATGCAATACCGCTTGAGTTGACGTGGGAAAGATCTTTCAAGTCCAAGACAATGTTCCAGTTCTGTAATTTTTCGATTTCCGTAGATACCGCTTTTAAATCCGAGTCGGAAAGCAATTTGCCCTCTAGGGTAATGGTGGTGGTGTTTTCACCGTTAGAAATGAAATAATCAATCATTTTCTTTGTGTTTAATTCCGTAAAAATATAGCGAATGGTGTTGGATTTCTACCCCAAAAATATCTTCAATTGTTGCCTTGATTTGTTGTATCCTAGGGTCGCAAAACTCAACGACTTCCCCCGTATCTGTCAGGATGATATGGTCGTGCTGCTTAGAACCGTGTGACTTTTCATATTGCGCCATGGCCTTTCCGAATTGGTGTTTTCGTACCAAATTACAAGCCAATAGCAATTCAATCGTGTTGTAAAGTGTTGCTCTTGATACGCGGTAATTATCCGCTTTCATCTTGAAATATAAGGTCTCAATGTCAAAATGACCTGCATAGGTATAGATTTCATTGAGTATCGCGAAGCGTTCAGGGGTCTTTCTGTGACCGTTCTGCTCTAAGTATGAAGCGAAAATTCCTTTAACTTTCTCTGGTAATTCCAAGGTTGACAAATTCAAGAAACAAATTTACTTTTTATTTGATTCTAATTCATTGGCAAAATCGTTGATTTTTTAGAGGTTTTGAACACTTTTTCAACGCTTTTTATTTGGATTTCTATGTACCTTTGCGTTATGTTAAATCAAAAACGCATTTGCATCGTGCTTCCGGCGTATAATGCCGCAGAGACCCTCGAAATGACCTACAATGAGATTCCATTTGACATTGTAGATGAAGTGGTTTTAGTGGATGATGCCAGCAGGGATCATACGTCTGAAGTCGCTAAAAAGTTGGGGATTCAACACGTGATTCGCCATGAACTTAATCGGGGATATGGCGGCAACCAGAAATCTTGTTACCAAAAGGCTTTGGAGCTGAATGCAGATATCATTATCATGCTTCATCCAGATTATCAATACACCCCGAAATTGATTCATTCCATCGCCGCAATTATTGCCTTTGATGTGTATCCCATTGTGCTCGGATCACGAATTTTGGGTAAAGGAGCGCTCAAGGGAGGCATGCCCATGTACAAATACATTGCGAATCGCTTCTTAACCCTGGGGCAGAATATCCTTATGAGTCAGAAGCTCTCGGAATATCATTCTGGATATCGTGCATTTTCCAAAGACGTGTTCTCAAAAATCGACATCGAATTGAATTCGGATGATTTTATCTTTGATAATCAAATGTTAGCACAGTTGTTTTATGCCGGATACGAAATTGGTGAAGTAACGTGTCCAACCAAGTATTTTGAAGAGGCCTCATCCATTAATTTTTCGCGCTCTATGAAATATGGTTTTGGCGTTATTGGAGTCAGTATCGGTTATCGATTAGCGAAATGGAGCCTTTATACCCCAAAAATTTACAAGAATTAATTCATAGTATTATGTCAGACGATAAGAAAATTATTTTCTCCATGGTGGGCGTATCCAAGTCTACCCCACAAGGAAAACAGATCATTAAAAACATTTACCTCAGTTTTTTCTATGGTGCCAAAATCGGTATCATTGGATTGAACGGTTCTGGAAAATCTACTATAATGAAAATTATTGCGGGCCTTGATCAATCGTATCAGGGAGACGTTGTGTTCTCTCCAGGCTACAGTGTCGGATATCTTCCACAGGAACCTGAGTTGGATCCGAATAAAACGGTAAAAGAAATTGTACTTGAAGGAGCAAAAGAGGTCGTTGACGTGCTCAAGGAGTATGAAGACATTAACAATGCGTTCATGGATGAAGAAGTGATGAATGATCCGGATAAAATGGATAAGTTAATCGCTCGTCAAGGGGAAGTTCAAGATAAAATTGATGCGCTTGATGCGTGGGAATTGGATAATAAAATTGAACGCGCTATGGATTCCTTGCGTTGTCCGCCCGATGACCAAGTAATTGCTTCGCTTTCAGGTGGAGAAAAACGACGCGTAGCGCTATGCCGCCTCTTACTACAAAATCCAGATGTACTCTTGTTAGATGAGCCAACAAACCACTTGGATGCTGAATCCATTGATTGGTTAGAACAACATTTACAACAGTACCAGGGCACCGTAATTGCGGTAACTCACGACCGGTATTTCTTGGACAACGTAGCGGGTTGGATTCTTGAATTGGATCGGGGAGAGGGGATTCCATGGAAAGGGAACTACAGTTCATGGCTTGAACAAAAAGGGAACCGATTAAAAGCGGAAGAAAAGACCGAATCTAAACGTCAACGCATGCTAGCGCAAGAGTTAGAATGGGTGCGAATGAATCCAAAAGCACGTCAGGCAAAATCGAAAGCTAGGCTTCAGAATTACGAGAAAATGCTCTCAGAAGATGGCAAAGAAAAAGAAGCTACACTCGAGATTCCGATCCCGAATGGCCCACGACTTGGAAACAATGTAATTGAAGCGCTACATGTAGGTAAGAGCTTTGGAGATAAATTGCTATACGATGATTTAAATTTCTCCCTACCGCCTGCCGGCATTGTCGGAATCATCGGACCCAATGGTGCGGGGAAAACTACCATTTTCAAAATGATTATGGAGGAGCTCATGCCCGAGAATGGTCAATTTATGGTTGGGGAAACGGTGAAGTTAGGCTATGTTGACCAGAACCATAAATCCTTAGATCCGAATAAATCGGTGTATGATGTAGTTTCCAATGGCCTTGAATTTATTGAGATTGGTAATCAAAAGATCAATGCCCGAGCGTACTTGTCAAAGTTCAACTTTAACGGTTCGGATCAAAATAAAAAAGTGGGCGTGCTTTCTGGTGGGGAACGAAATCGCTTACATTTGGCTATGACCCTAATGATTGAAGCTAACGTCTTGTTACTGGATGAGCCAACGAATGATATTGATGTGAACACCTTGCGCGCCTTGGAGGAAGGCATAGAACGCTTTGCTGGTTGTGCGGTGGTTATTTCTCACGACCGATGGTTCTTGGATCGTATTTGTACGCACATCTTGGCCTTTGAAGGGGATTCTCAGGTGTATTGGTTCGAAGGTTCCTACTCTGAATACGAGGAAAACAAGAAGAAACGCTTGGGTGATAGTGGCCCGAAACGTATCAAGTACCGGAAAATAATGTAATTAGTTAGGCGCTTATTGACCTTTCGTGTATTTCCAAACCAGGGATTCAATCACATTATGCTTTTTGATTTTTAGATACGCTTGAGGCGTGTGTTTAACCCGCTCTTTAAAAATTACGGAAAAAAAACTACAGGCCGCAGCATAAGATCCAAGCTCACTTGGGTGTCCGTTGTCTGGTTTATAAAGTGTTTTTATACGATGTTTAAAGTATAACTTTTCAAATACTAAGCCCACCGGAGAGAGTAAGGCATCGAAATCGGTGGCAAGTGTCTTGTATTTTGCTGAAATCCTCCGGATCATTTTGTAATGGGTATTTGAAAAGGCATATTTAGGATACCCCTTTTTGTAAGCCCAGGTCATAAAGAACACTAACTTGGTGTTAGGGTTTCGTTGCTTAATACTAGTTACAATTTTATTTAACCCAGGAAGCGTTTTATTATAATACATTGAGCTGTCCTTCAACATGTCTCTACTAGACCCCTGCAGTACCACGTAATCCCATTTCTTCCATTGGATTGCCCGATACAGTTTCTTTCGTAAAGAGTGTCTGCAGAACGATGTTTTTCCCTTGACGCACCAATTTACTTCCACATGCTTTCCATTTGCCTTGGCGATTTTCATGAACATGCGCGGCATGTGATTGCGGTAGGTGTAAGAATTACCTATGAATAATATACGCATAGGCTCTTCCGCGAAGCTCAGACATTGACCTGAGCCGAAGATAAAAAGAAGAAATATAACGATGCGATTCATGAGTAGATTAACAAGACTAATGTAATAAAAGTTCCAAGCTTATGGAGTGTATTGATTTTTTCTTCGTCTAATGATGCGTTTTAGCTTGAGTGGTAACAGTCGATATATTCTCCATAAATATGGACGGAATAACAGGGCTAACATTCGGTAGAACGTCCAGCTTATAGCATCCCAAATATTAAGCTTTATTGCCATTGATGGATTCGTATACCCGAGCTTTTTACTTGTTTCTTGCGTTTGTTTTAGAATGACTGCTTGTTGTTTTTGTGATATGGTTTCAACAGCTATTTGGGTAGCTCGTGGTTCTGCATCTAGTATTCCTCGGTGAAAATCGTTTATTTTTTTGATGAATTCAGGGGACAGTAGGTCCGAGCGATGCGCAATTAGTGCGTTGAATCCGGCTTGATAATTCAATTGAGCTGATTCATAGGGAACGCCCCAGAATGTATTCAAGGTTTTCAATGCCGCTTCCGGGTCGGAAATAAACGTTTCAAAATGTAGGATTTGCGTTCGTGGAAAACGCAAGGCCTCCTCGTAGGTGAGCTTCCATACGTTACTCAAATAATAGGGGTGACTAAAAAAATCGATTCCGCGTCTCGCTTTTGCTTCGATGTTTTTCAATACATCCCGAGTTAATATTAAGAATGTTGCACTGGGGAATAATCGCGTAATCTCCTCCTTTTGAAACACAAATTTCATCTGCTTGTCTAAAATAACCTGGATGGAATCCTTGTTTTTGATGTCCCTATCATAGAAATTTAAATAGGTCAATTTAATTAATCGATCGTAGTTCAAGATTGGTGCATGGGCGAGCAAGCATTCGGCAAATCGATCTTTGTGCTCAAAATACAGGGCGGCATTCTTTTCAAAAAGACTAAAGAAGTCATCTACATAGGCAGTGATTTGCTGAACGTTCCAATCGCGAATGTTCCCGTACTTATCTGAAAAATACAAAGCAAAGGGTTCTTCAGATGCCACTATCAATGAGGGATTCATATTCAACATGGTGGTCAACAAGGAAGACCCTGTACGTTCCGTGCACAGTATAAAGTGGATGGGTATGGAATCTAATTCGTCACTTCGCCACATGCTTCTTCCGTTTTTTGTCGATTCGGAGCACCCAACGCTCAAAATAACTTACTTTCATCTGAATAGGTAGGCGATTAAACAGCGCATCTTTGGTTCGTTCCAACAAAATTTTTATTGCAACGAGCATCGCTATCGCCTGAATCAACCGTCGCTTAGTAATGGGAATGGCTAATGTAGATGAATAGCCGTAGGCGCTTCCTGTTTTTCCTGCAATGACCTCGCACACTTCAAGTTCCTGAGATGTCAATCCCGTTTTCCACGCCTCAACTGCTTCGGTATGAATGGGTTTCGATAAATCGCCAAAGCGTTTTTTCATGCGCTCCGCCTGTTCGTATTGGGTTTTTACTTCGCGTTGAAAGAAGTCTTGATAGGGCGCCAAGGCCTCTTGATTGCTTATTTTTATTGGGATTTCAAGAAATTCACACACCTTGGACAGGCACAAATCAGGGTCTTCCACCAAGTCTTCATACCGAGCAACAAGTACGTGATTTGGATGTTGTTTTTGAAAGGAAGCAATCCGTTGCTCAAATTGAATCCAACGTAGGGAATTATAGTAAGCGCTTGCAGATTTTAAGTGCACGCTATTTTTTCTAGAATTCACATTAGCCCGGTAGTCGCGCATCATCCAAATGTACTTGGTGTTTGGGTTGATTGCATGCAGGGCGTTAAGGTGGTAGGAGTGCAGTGGGTTTTTATTGATGAAATAAACCGCTTCTTTCGTGGGGTCAAGTTGATCCACGAAGGAATTATAAGTGTGTATAATGAGTTCTTGGTACGTCTTAATTTCTGAATTCGATAGGAACATCGCTTCGTCAAAAGTAAACCCAACATAGGGTTGCAGGATTCCAAAGGCCTTGTGAAAGCGCGCCGCTAGGCGTAAGTCTTCGCAACTGAATTCGGTTTTGTTTTTCCACGCATCATAGAAAAATGGAATGAAATAGTTTTCCGGACCCGCCCAAACCTCCGGCTGTGCATTCAACATGCTCTGAAGCAAGGTGGTTCCTGAGCGACCAATGCCAACAATGTGGTGATGCTTATTCAAGTCGTTTAAGTTTTAGGGACAAGGGGAAGTGAAAAATGAGTTTTTCTTTGAGTTCATACCAACGCGCTAAGAAACGAAATTTACCTGGAATTGGCACTTGAACACGTGTTTCACGAGCATATCCAAAGAAATCCATTTCGGTTTTACAGACATCTTCTATCGCTTCTATGGTTTGTTGGTCAAGTACCTCTTTCCATCGACTTATCGCATGGGGATTAATCGGAGCGTTTAAATCCCTGTACTTTTTCACTAAGCGTACTGCGTTCTGATCGATGTGCGCTGTGGATATAGGATTAGCTGTTTCAAGCCTTACACGGTGAATCCTTAAGAAATCGCAGAGTTCATCCATGTGTTGCTGTGGATTTAATACAAAATCCTCATAGCGAAGTAAATAAATTTGATCCGGGAATTGGTTCTTGAGGGTGTAATAATATCTCGTATAGCGGCGCCAACGGAGCGTATTAAGCATCCAGTGATTGGTCCTCCCATGAATCAGGTTTTGACTTTGCATCCGTGAAGCTACATTCGCACGCGGATCACGCACTAGAAAAATACCCTTAGTTTGTGGGTATTCCTTAAAGAAATGATGCGCATGTAAGGTATTTACTGGATTCTTATCGATAATCCACTGAGGACGTCGTGTGTTATTTTCGGATGAAAATTCGGATGTGAATAAGGTCGCAAGCTCATTCATGAAATCGAAGTAGTCCAAGCCACTAGGAATCTTTGCTATTTCTTCGGTTTGTATTCGCCAGGGATGACCCGGATGCCTTCGCTTCATGGCGTGAATAAAGCGCACAATCAAGCGATTTGTTTCTGAATTGGGCCGTTGATTTCTAAGTGCCTTGTAAAAAAATGAGAACAACGGAATTTCAGGATTGTCTAAACAATCGGGGTGGCTTCCGAGTGTTTTGGAAAGAATAGTTGACCCAGAGCGACCGATTCCTATAATAAATAATCTATTCAAGTTGTTTTATGTAAACTATTGATTATTAATTTTTTGAATGTATGATTCTATGCGCGTTATTTCATCATTTGCAGAGGAGCTTTGCGCCGTGCGTAGAGCGTCAATTGCTTTCTTGAATGCGCGAATAGCCTTTTCTTTTTCACCAAGATTTACATAGGAATTTCCGATTTGTACAAAATCCTTTGGCTTACCTTTTCCAGATTTGATTTGATGGGTGTGGATGGCTATTATTGCTTCATACCGAAGGGCGTTCATGAGGTAGGTATCTGTGAGTTCTTCTACCTTGGATTCTGGGAATTTCCGTTCGATTGCAGCCTTTGTCGCTATGATTTCATTGATTAAGGAATCTGAAATTACTTCAAATCGGCTTGGAGCTACAAAATGGCCAACCAGCTGTTTACGGAAATCATCCACGATGTTATAACTCGCTTTTTTTCCAGTATATAGCTCCATTAACCGTTGTCTGACTGCTGTTGCATAAGGAGGGTTTATGTGGGCTAAATCCATGTTCCATGTGGTTTGTCCTGAAGCGTAGGCGCTAAGTTGATTAATCGACGTTGGATTTAATCCATCGGCTAAAAACATTTTTCCCCGTTCTTCGAATTGACTGAGCAAGCCTAACACGCTTAAACTTGAGAGGGAATCAAGGGACTTGATGGTAGGATTGTTAAGTGATTCATTCGTTAAAAAGTCTTCGTTTCGTTTCCAGACAATGTAGGTTCTCAATTGAGATACTAAGCGGTTTTCCCACGCTTCCTGGTAGTCGGGTTGTTTCTTCGTGAGTGTGTTAAGTAGGGATTGAGCCGCGCGCTCATCGCACAAGAAGGAGGATTCAATGGTGGCGAGGTTGCTTTGGATTTTGTAATAATTCGGATAGGTGTGGAGCGCAGTTTCATAGGCACGTTTAGCCATGATTACTTGCGTGTAAAGTGCTTTTTGGTTTTCCGACTGTACATCGTTCCATGACTGATTAATCAAGTATTGTAATTCTTGCCCAAGCAAGGCGTGAACCTTAGCAGATCCTGTTGAGGAACTATCGGCTTCATACAGACTCAGGCGGTCGCTCCATGCGTCGTTTCGTATGAATACCATACTCAAGCTATATATGCTGAATGCTATGAAAAGCAGAGGGGAAAAATTCCCTTTTATTTTTTCGAATTGATTCAACAGGAAAACTAAGGTGATGCATAGCCCCAAACTCGCAGTAAATGCCAAGCGTTCACCCACAATTCCCACCATGGGAAAGATCAAGTTACACGCACCAACGATGGCTAGAAAGAAAAATACCAGGCCAAAACTTAGTTCGGTGTGCACCTTTTTTACAAAGCTCCATGCGATAAACCCTAAGCTAATCACTAGCACCATTCCAATAGCAAACGTTCCAATGGTAAAGGTTGGCGAAACGGTAAGGGAACCTAAACCATAATAGCATTGTAGATCCAGCGGTAAGATACTCTGTTTGACATACCAAATCACCGAATCAAAGAATAAGGGGATGCGCTGAAAAAAGCTGTATTCAAACGCTGGATTTTCAACGATGGAAAATTCACGAATCTTATCGGTTTCAATTAAGCCCTTTTTTAATAATCCAAAGATGATTCGTGCTCCGAGCAACGATGCCGTTATAATCGCAACGGATTTCCATGAAAATGATCGAAAAAACAATAGGGTAATGGGGATAATTACCAACATGGGCATGGCAGTTTTTTTACTCAACAAGGCTAAGAGCAAATACAGCAAGGTAAAGCTTAGCGATTTCCATTTCCGTGAATCTACAAAACGAAGTGCGGAACGCAGGGCCAACATCGAGAACAGCATGCTGAGCAATTCATCGCGATTTTTTAAGCTATTAACGACCTCACTGTGAATGGGTAAGCTGAGAAAAAGCAAGGTAATCACGAAGGCGACATGGTGCTTGGAAGGACCAAATAAGGTGTTCAAGGTGCTGAATACAATGATGCCAAGCAAGGCATATATGAGTAATTGAATGAAATGGGATATATGAACCCATGCGTCGGAGCTTCCGAATAGGCTATTTTCGATGGCAAAGGAGGTTAATACCAGTGGACGGTACTCGTAATTTTGCTCCTCATTGGAGGCATAAGCAGAGGTGAAAATTTTTGGAATTCCCGAAATTCCTTTGGAAACTAAGGGATGTTCTTGTCGATCCGTACAAGTAACTAATTCATCATCTAACGCAAAGGTGTTTTTGATCGTGTACCCATAAAACAAAAATGCCCAAAGAATGAGTACCGGGTATATAAAACGCTGGGATAGCGAAAGTACGCGACCAAAGAAGGGGAATTCTAACTGCACAACTCAAAGGTAACGTTTTAATCAAAAAAAAATCCCGGTTTCCCGGGATTTACATTAGTTCTTTACTTCTTTATGTTCCGCTTTTTCGCGTTTTTTCTTTTTAATGGCCTTCACCTCTGTTTCTAATTTTTCGTATTGTGCTGCGGTTAACACATCTTTCAACATGGCTTTTCTTGCCTGCTGATTACTTTGTAGGACTTCATTCTTAACCTCCTCAGAAAACGTAGAAGTTTTGATTCCATCATTTTTCATGATGATTCCCAAATTGATATCATACACTTTGGTATACTGATCATCGGTTAGATTCAGTTCCGTTTTCATGCGATTGGTTTGATTGGTCGCGCGTTCCTCAAGGGTTGTTTGTGCGAAACATCCAAGGGAGATAAAAAGTAGAGCAATTAAAAAAAGATTCTTCATGGCATTATTTTTTTTTTAAAAGTACGCATAACATGGGTTTAAAGATGCCTTTAGGTGTTAAATTTAGTCAATTTCAAGTTCGTTGTTTCTTTTCCCTTTGTGTATCTTCGCACTATGGCCTTGCATTGGAAATCCCTTATCCCTAAATTTTTAAAGGAGATATTCCGTTCCCTTAAGCGTAAAAAACGCCAAGCTGAATTGCTTAATCAACAACAATCAGGGCAGGGTATGACGAAAGAAGAATTGAAAGAATCGCTTTTAAATGCAGGCATTCAACCAGGTGATCACCTCATGGTCCATGCGAGCTTAAGTAGAATGGGATTCATTGAAGGAGGGGCGGATACCGTAGTGAATGTACTTAAGGAAGCCGTTGGAATAAACGGAATCGTGTTGATGCCAACTTCACCCATTGCTCGCTTGCAATTAGATTATGTGTCTGATAATCCCTTGTTCGATGTGTTGAATACCCCATCGGCCATGGGTAAAATATCTGAAGTATTCCGAACTTCGGATGACGTAGTTAGAAGCTATCATCCCACCGAGCCTGTTGCGGCATGGGGGGCAAAATCCTATGAATATATTAAGGACCATACCGCAAAAAACACTCCATACCATTGGGATTCACCCTATGGGAAACTGATTCAAAGCGGTGGAAAAATATTATACATCGGCGTTACCCTTGACAATGCAGGCACGCATTTACACAGCTTAGAAGATGCCTTGGATGTTGGGGTTTCGGTTTATTATTTGAAAGAATTTAAGCTGCCGGTCCGTGACTATGAAGGGAACGAAATGATTGTTACCACCAAAGTTCATAACCCAGAATACTCCAAAAAACGTCGCTGTGATGAATTACTTCCAATGTTTTTAAGCGAAGGGGTTTATCGTGAAGTGTATATTGGAAAGGCTAAAACTCTGGTGTTTGATGCTAAAAAAATGTTCGATGTGATGGTGACAGCCTTCATCGATCGGGGGGTAACCATGTATAATCCGGAAGGAAACAAATGAAGATAGCCATTACATGGGATTATGAGCTGTTTTTTGGCGAACGCAGCGGTTCGGTGGAGCAATGCATGCTCGAACCAACGGATCGGTTGTTATCCCTCGCAGCTACTTACAAGATTCCATTTACCTTTTTTCCTGACGCCGGGTGTTTAATCAAGTTTGAAGAACAAGCGGATTGTCGTCAAGCGCTTCAATCGATTAAAAATCAAATCGAGTTATGGGATACCAAGGGGCATGAAACGGGCTTACACATTCATCCACATTGGGAAAAGTCTAGTTGGAATGGTCAGCAATGGGAACATGATTTATCCTTCTATAAGTTATCAGATTTTTCGGCTGAAGATGCTTCAGGGGTAGTTGATCGCTATGCATCCTATATGAATTCCTTACTTTCCCAACCGATGCAAAGTTATCGGGCAGGAGGATGGTGTGCGCAACCCTTTACTCCCGTGGCAGAGGCCATGAAAAAAGCAGGGATTCACCTTGATTCTTCGGTATTTAAAGGAGGGAAGAATACGACAAACCCATATCAGTATGATTTTACGGAAACACCTAACGCATCGCATTGGAAATTCACGGAAGACCCCGCGGTGTTGGATTCAGAAGGTGCTTTTACTGAAATCCCCATTGCTTCCATGAACTATTCGCCCTTGTTTTTCTGGAAACTCTTTGTGCTCGGGCGCCTAAATCCAGGGCAACATAAGCCTATAGGGAATGGACTTCCTGCAAAAGGTGGTGGTTCGAAAAAAGAGTTACTCACGCGCACGCAACGCTTGTGCGTCAGTGCGGATGGGTATTTTTCAACCCAACTGAATAGTGCCTTGCGAAGGGCAAAGCATGCCAACGAACCATTCCTCGTGGTGATCGGTCATCCCAAGGCCTTAACACCGTTTGGCTTGAAAACCTTGGAAGCGTTTGTCGCTCAGCATCATAGGAATCACGAATTTGTAACGCTTTCTTCCGTCCTATGATCGTAACCAATGTACAACTCAATAAACAGCGTTGGGATCAGCGGGTCTTGGCGGAACAACCTGAAGGTTTCTTTTTCATGTTGAGTTGGTATTTGGATTCGGTAGCGCCGGGCTGGGAAGCCTACGTGATTGGTGATTATGTCGGTATTTATCCCCTTGTGCGCCAACAAAAATTTGGGTTGAGTTATACGCATATGCCGTTTCTCACACGAAGCTTTATTCCGATCGGATTTGATGAACAACAAACTGCGGCTCTTCGTCAATACCTTTCGAAACGTTTCTCCTATCTGCAGTTGGCAGGTGTATCATTGGATTCCCCTTATGAACAGCAAATCCGAAGACATCAAGTGCTTGATTTAGCAAATTTCGACTTGTCTCAATG
>Ga0247843_1001446_pt1 | contig 48268 bp, 41 predicted proteins | sample LaCruzMarch2017__FD_192420 | JGI IMG/M metagenome (GOLD analysis project Ga0247843, IMG submission 192420) | Freshwater microbial communities from meromictic Lake La Cruz, Castile-La Mancha, Spain - LaCruzMarch2017_8m | ecosystem: Environmental > Aquatic > Freshwater > Lake | place: Spain...
CCCCCCCCCCCGCGGCCCGCCCCCCCCCCCCCCCCCCCCAGCGCCCCGTGGCTGGTGGTTGACCTCCTCTCGACGGGGCTCAAACCCACTCCGAGAGGAGGTCAACCACCAGCCGCGGGGCGGGGGTGAGGTCTGCGCGAGCTTCGACGCATGGCCCGCGATCGCAAGCCAGGTCCCCCGCTTCATGCCTCGGGCGCTACCAGCGTCGGGCGGCGCGAGAAACCGATCCGTGCGGTGATACGTTCCAACGCCTCGATGCACCGCTCCGCGCTGTTTCTGCTGGTGTTTGCGGCGGCCTGCGCCTCGACCCCGCGACCGGTGCTCGACCCCCGCGGGCCTCGGAGCCCCGACGGCGCCGTGCACCCCGACGCCGACTACGCCGACGCCATCCCCTCCGCGGCGGTGTGGGTCGCCCTCGCGGCGACGCCGGGCCGCGAGCGCCTCGCGCGCACCTTGAGGTGGTGAAGGTCATCGTCGACCTCGACGACCACGACCGGATCTATTTCCTCCAGTCCCGCCGCCGGGAGATCCACGACTTCTTCGCGGCGCGCTCCCTCTCCACCGCGCTCAACCCCGTCGAGGACCACGCGGCCTTCAACATCCGCGAGTACCGCCGCCCGGACCGCCGCTTCGTGCTCGGCACCCTCATGCACCAGCGCGACACCGACGCCTGGTGGTACGAGCTCGTCGCGGGCGACACCCTCGACGTGCCGCGCACCGTGCGGGTGTTCAACGCCATCCGGTCCCGCACCTGGATGGGCGACCGGCTGCGCTACCACCCCGTGCCCCCGGGCCACGACGACGCGCGCGCGGACTTCGTCCGGGCGGGCGTGCCGGTGCTCAGCTCCGACGAGATCTACGCGGGCAATGGTGTACCAGCCGGTGAACCCCGGGGTGGCCTTCGGCACGCTGCGCATCATCGACGGCCCGCTCGACCCCGCCCGGGTGCGCCGCACCGACGTGCTGGTGCGTGGCCCACGCGCCCCTCGACCTGCCCGTCTGCGCCGGCGTGATCACCCAGGAATTCCAGACCCCGCTCAGCCACCTGGCCATCCTCGCCACCAACCGCGGCACGGCCGACATGGGCCTGCGCGACGCCCTCCAGCACCCGACCGTGCGGGCCCTCGACGGGCGCCTCGTGCAGCTCACGGTGACCCCGCAGGGCTGGACCCTCGTGCCCGCCACGCAGGCCGACGCCGAGCGCGCGTGGGAGTCGATGCGCCCGCGGTCGACCTCGCCGCCCGCGCTCTCCCCCACGGACCCGGGGGCTCCCCGAGCTCGCTCGGCTGCGCCGGGGCGACCTCGGGGTGGCGGGCGCCAAGGCCGCGCAGCTCGGAGAGCTCGCCGCCATCGGCGGGGCCGTGGCGGTGCCGCGGGGCTTCGTGATCCCCTTCGCGGCGTACCTCGCGCACGGGCAGCGCTCGGGGGCGACGGTGCTGCGCGACGTGATGCTCGCCGACGCCGCCGCGCGCTCGGACCCCGACCGCCGCGCCGAGCAGCTGCGGCTCCTGCGCGAGCGCATCGCGCGCAGCTCGCTCACCAACGGCGCGGCGGTGCTGAGCGAGGCGGAGCTGCTGCGCCTCGCGGGGGCGCTGCGGGCCATCCACGAGCGCTTCGTGCCCGACCCGTGGGACCACGCGCACGCCATGGACGTGGAGTTCATCCTGCGCGGCCCCCGGCGCGAGCTCATGGTGGTGCAGGCGCGGCCATACACCCTCCGGTATGACCAGGGCCGGGAGACGGCCGTGGAGCCCTGAGGGCAGGCCGCGGCGCCGAGCGCCCCTGCTCCCCATCGGGGCGCGGATCGGGTATCAGCGACGCCCATGAGCAACGTCGAGTTCACCATGGACAACCAGTGGTTGCCCTTCACGCCCAACCGGCAGTTCCACAAGGACCCGAGGGTCTTCGTCGCGGCCGACGGGATGTTCTTCACCACGCACGACGGGCGCCGGGTGATCGACGGCGTGTCGAGCCTCTGGTGCGTCGCCGCGGGCCACAACCGCCGCCCCATCAACGAGGCCATCAAGCGGCAGCTCGACACCCTCGACTACGCGACGGCCTTCCAGGTGAGCAACGACCAGGCCTTCCTCGCGGCCGAGCGCATCGCCTCGCTCGCGCCCGGCGACCTCGACAAGGTGCTCTTCTGCAACTCGGGCTCCGAGGCCGCGGACACCTCGCTCAAGGTCGCGCTCGCCTACCACCGGGCCCGCGGCGAGGGGCACCGCACGGTCTTCATCGGCCGCGAGCGCTCGTACCACGGCGTGGGCTTCGGCGGGATGAGCGTCGGGGGCATCCCGGCCAACCGCAAGGCCTTCGGCGCCGCGCTGCTGCCGCGCGTCGACCACCTGCGCTTCGCCCACGACCCGGTGAACCACGCGTACGTCCACGGCGCCGAGCCCGTCTGGAGCGAAGACCCGCTCGTCGAGCTCGAGGCCCGCATCCTGCCGCTGCACGACCCGAGCAACGTCGCGGCCATCATCGTCGAGCCCGTGGTCGGGAGCGCGGGCTGGTACATCCCCCCGAGGGGCTATCTGAAGCGCCTGCGCGAGATCTGCGACAAGCACGGCATCCTGCTGATCTTCGACGAGGTGATCACCGGCTTCGGCCGCCTCGGGAAGCCCTTCGCGGCGGACTACTACGGCGTCGTCCCGGACATGCTCAACTTCGCCAAGTGCGTGACCAACGGGGTGATCCCGATGGGCGGCGTGATCTGCCGGGGCAAGCTCTACGACGCGATCATGCAGGGCCCCGAGCACGTGGTGGAGTTCTTCCACGGGTACACGTACTCGGGTCACCCGGTGGCCTGCGCCGCGGCCATCGCGACGCTCGACCTCTTCCGCGACGAGGACCTCTTCGCCCGCGCCGGCACCATGGGCACGGCGCTGGGCGACGCGATGCACTCGGGGCTGAAGGGCCTCCCCAACGTGGTGGGCCTGCGCACGCTGGGCCTCGCCGGCGCGGTGGAGCTCGCGACCATCCCGGGCACCCCAGGGAAGCGCAGCTTCGACATCTTCCTGGAGTGCTTCCACCAGGGCGTGCTGGTGCGCGCCGCGGGGGAGAACCTCGTGCTCGCGCCCTCGTACGTCGTCGAGCCGGCCCACATCGACCAGATGGTCTCGACCCTCGCGGCCGCCATCAAGAAGCACGCGTAGCGGGGATCACCCCTCTCCGCCGCCACCTCCGCCGCCACCTCCGCCGCCACCTCCGCCGCCACCCCCCGCCACCCCCCCGAGCGCTGTAATTTTCGGTAGATTCGTGCGGCACGTCGCCTGCGACGGACGCGCTGCATGTCTCCGTCGACCGTCCACGAGTCGGTGTTGTTGTGGTTGCGCGATGACCCGTCGCGGCTGGGCGCGCTGCTCGAGGTCACGGGCCACGTACGGTGGTCTGCGTCGCTCGTGGTGGAAGACTCGGCGCTACGCTCGGCCCTGCCGGTGGAGGTGACGCCCGACCTGGTGCTGCGCGAGGCGGCCGCTGCGGATGCGGGCAAGTGGGTGCTGGTGGAGGTGCAGCGACGGCCCGACGAGGCGAAGGCGCGCCGGTGGCCGCTGGCGATGGCGGTGATGGGTGACCGCTACGGCCTCGACGGCGAGTTGGTGGTGATCACGGCCTCACGGGCCGTGGCGAACTGGGCGCGGCGGGCGGCGGTTCATCGATCGGGTGAGACCCGCTGGGGCGTCCGGCCGACGGTGCTGCACCTCGGGCCCGCCGAGGCCGAGATGATCCTGCTGAGGGGTGCGCCAGAGATGGCGGTGTTCGCCGCGTGGGTGATGCAGCGGCGACGCGGGCGCAGGGCCGCGGAGCTCGCACGGCGCGCATTGGAGCGGGCCACGACGGTGGCGGACGAGCGATTGCGACAGGCGACCCTGGAGGGCATCCTCGCGGTGTTGCACCCATCCTTGATGGAACAGATGAGGAGCGCGGTCATGATCGACATCAGTCAGCTACCGAAGAACCCGGCGTTGGAGAGCTGGAAGGCTGAGCTCCGCGCCGAGGGCGAGGCCCGCGGCGAGGCCCGCGGCGAGGCCCGCGGCGAGGCCCGTCTCCTCGTGCGGATCCTCCGCGGGCGGGGCTTCGCCGTCGGTCTGGAGCTCGAAGCGCGCATCCTCGCGACGGGCTCCGTTCAGGACATCGAACGTTGGGCCGACCGGGCGCTCGGGGCGTCGTCGCTCGACGACGTCTTCGCGTAGCGGCGCTGCGCCCTCAGCGCGGGCACGGCCGGGCGCGCGCCGCCGCCATGGCCTGGTCGACGTAGACCCGCACGCGCTCCAGCCACTCCTCCCCCAGCGCCGCCTCGCTCATCTGCATCGCGCCGAGCAGCACCCGCGTCCCGTCGGGCGCCCGCCCGAGGCGCAGCCGGTACGCGGGCTGGTACTCCATCCCGGGCACCGTGCACTCGTCGTCGCCGCACGAGATTCCGTCGCCCTCCGCGGCCTGCGCGACCGCCGCCCGCAGCCGCGCCCGCAGGGCGGCGTCGCGAGCCGCCGTAGCACCACACAGCCGACGGCTCGATCGACGCATCGGCGCCTGACCGCTCGGCGACGCCTCGAGGTAGGTCACGAACACCACGCCGTGCGACGGGTCGACGTGCGCTGCGAGCGCGACGGTGCCGTCCGCGAGGCCCCGCAGCAGCGCCGCGTCGGACCCGTCGGGCTCCGGGGCCACGGGCACCGGGGCGTCGGGCGCCGCGGGGGGGTGGTCCTCGGGGGCGGGCGCGTCGACGAGCGCGGGGACGTCGACGGGGACGATCACCGGCTGGACGAGCGGCGCGGCGGGGGGCGACTGCGGCGGGCGGCGGCCGCACGCGCCGAGCAGGGCCAGCAGGACGATGGCGGTCCGTGGTGTGGTCATTGGGGTGCTACGCCGCGAGGAGTACCGCACCCGCGGGGCCTTCGGGGGCGTCGGCGCGCCGTTGACGCTATCGATCGCGGGGCGATAGCGTCGGCGCTTCAACGGTGGAAGCCAAAGGGAGCGCGATGAGCCGTAGGCGATGGACGATCGGGGCGGTTCTGCTGGCGGCGCTCGCGCTGCCCCTCGGGGCGGCGGCGCAGGTACCGACGACGATGATCCACCAGGGGCGGCTGCTCGACCGCGCGGGGGCGCCCGCGGGCGGCTCGCAGTCGGTGACCTACCGCCTCTATGACGTCACCACCGGGGGCACCGCCCTCTGGACCGAGGCGGTCACGGTGACCCTCGACGACGGGTACTTCTCCGCGCAGCTGGGCACCACCACCCCGCTCACCGCGGCGGTCTTCGCGGGGCGCACCCGCTACCTCGGCGTGACCGTCGGCACCGACCCCGAGATGACGCCGCGCGAGCCCATCGGGAGCGTTCCGTTCGCGCTGGTGGCGGGCAACGCCGTCGGGGACATCACCCCGACGAGCATCACCGTCAACGGCACCACCGTGGTCGACGCCATGGGCCGCTGGACCGGGCCGGGCGCAGGCGTCGCCGGACCGATGGGCCCCGCGGGCCCGACCGGCCCGGCAGGCCCCGCGGGCGCCACGGGTCCTGCGGGTCCTGCGGGTCCCGCGGGCCCTGCCGGTGCTGCGGGCCCGGCGGGTCCGCGCGGCTCGGGCGCGACGCTGTTCCACACGGCGCAGAGCACCTCCGTCGTGGCGCGCGGGGCCGCCTGGCGCGACGTGCCCGGCACCACCATGATGATCAACGTCCCCGAGGCCTCCACCGCCGACCTCTACGCCTACGGCTCGGTCACCGGCTCCGGCGGCTCCGCGGCCAACACCCACTGCGGCTTCCGCTTCGTGATCGGCGCCATCAACTACGGCAACTCCTCGTGGGGCGACGTGATCACCGGCGTGGCCCGCTCGGGCACCGGCACCTCCGGCTGGTGGCAGCCCTGGGCGATGCGCCGCGAGGTGTCGCTCGCGCCGGGCGCCTACGCGGTGAGCCTCCAGGTCACCGGGTGGGACGGCTCCGACGTCGGCTGCCTGCTCGACGGCGAGGACTACAGCCGCGCGCGCCTCGCCGTCACCCTGCACTGACCCCGCACGATCACCCCGCCCATCACCTGATCTTCTCGAACAGGTACTCCAGCCCGTTCACCTTGATCTCGTGGACGATGGCCAGCATCCGCCCCAGCTCTCCCTTGGGGAATCCCTGCCGCGCCATCCACACCACGTAGGGCTCCGGGAGATCCACGAGCCGCATCCCCTCGTGCCTGCCGTACGGCATCCGGGCGCGGGCCAGCTTCAACAGGTACGCCTGGTCTCGGGTGAGTCCTTCGCCGTCGGACATCGCGATCCCTCTACAACAGCGACGCGCCGGTGAGGCAGTGCACGCGGGTGAAGCGCCTCCGGACGGCGCCGCTCTGGCCGCGGCCCACGGAGACGCTGCGGGGGAAGGGCTCGAGCACGTCCTGCACGCGCGTGAGGGTGTGCCAGCGCTGGCCCGCCGGGGCCATCTGCGTGCGCGGGCCGGTGAGCACCGCGCTGCCGTACGCCGTCGAGACGGTGGCGTAGCAGGCCCGGCCGAAGGGCGACGCGAGGTGCTTGCCGAAGTGCTCGACGTCGGCCGCGATGCGGTCGACCGCGCGGCGGTTGAACATCACGTCGATGATCGCCCGGCCCGCGGGGAGGTACAGGTCCTCGTGGCCGTTGGGGGCGACGGTGACGGCGGCGCCGCGGTGGCGGGCGATGGGCTCCTCGGGCCAGATCTTCGCCAGCGCGAAGAGCACCGCGAGCGTCACCACGGGCGTCGCCACGAAGGTGACCGCCGCGGGCGCATACAGCCACCCCAGCGAGAGAAGCAGCGGGAACACCCCCGCCATCCCGAGGCCCATGAGCCCCTGGAGGCGCCCGCGGCGCCCGCCGCCCGCCACGGCGGCCTCGCACGCCCGGCAGTACGGGATGTCCATGCGACGGGTGTAGTGCGTGCGCCCGATGGTGACGGTGGCCGTGACCGCGCGGCGCGTCTCCACCGGCCCGCAGCAGCACGCGCAACGGTTGGGCAACGGCGCGCCCGCGAAGGGCACCTCGACCTCGAACCAGGTCTCCTCGGCGATCGCCGGCCCCGGCCCCGCGGGCGTGCGGTATCCCCCGGCGAAGCCCGGCGGCGGCTGTTGCTGGAAGCCCCAGGCACCCTGCGGGGGCGCCTGCTGGGGAAAGGCCCCGAAGCCGTTGCCGCCCTGGTGGTTGCCGAAGCTCATGCCCGGATCATTCGCCCGCGGGGGGCGCCGGGTCAACGGAGCCCACGCGCCGCGCCGACCCGAGCGCGGCGGCCAGGCAGACCACGCCCGCGACGGTGAACCCCAGGGTGAGCGCCGGGGTCATGGCGATCCGCGGGATGGGCGCGCCCGGGCCGAGGCCCGCGCGGGCGCGGGCGACGGCGTCCACCGCCGCGCCGATCGCCGCCGCGCCGAGGGACCACAGCGCGAAGTCCATCGCGAGCACCGACACCACGCGCCCGCGCAGCCGGTCGGGCACCTCCGACTGGATGCGGGTCATCACCGCCGAGCGGAAGGCCATCTGCGACCCGCCGAAGCCTACGAGGCACGCGGCGGCCGCGAGGGGGTGGCGGGTGTACCCGAAGGCGATCACCGCGACGGAGAACAGCACCCCCGACACGACGATGTTGCGCGGCACCGTCGCGCGGGACGAGCGCGCCGTCACCAGCAGGCTCGCGAGCAGGGCGCCCACGCCGGAGGCCGCCGCGAGGGCGCCGTAGCCCCGCGGCGAGGTATCGAGCACCACCCGCGCGTAGAGCGGGAGCAGGCGCACGAGCGGCATCCCGAAGACCCCGAGCAGGTAGGCGAGCGCGATGGAGGCCCGCAGCGCGGGGTGGGCGCGCAGGTACCCGAGGCCCTCGCGCAGGGCGTCGCCGACGGATCCGCCGTCCCCCGCGCCGGCCTCGCGGGCCGGGAGGCGCATCGCGAGCAGCGAGAGCACCAGGGCGCTGAAGGACACCAGGTTGGCCACGAGGCAGCCCTCGACCCCTACGGACGCGAGCAGCACGCCCCCGAGGGAGGGCCCGGCGAGCTGCGTGACGTTCACCCCGAGGGCCTGCAGGGCGACCGCCCGGGGGATCATGGGCCGCGGCACGAGCGTCGGCATGAGCGCCGCCCGGGCGGTGAGGTTGAGCGCGTCGAGCACGCCGAGGGCGAGGGCGAGGGCGAGCAGCGAGGCGTAGGTGATGCGCTGCGTGAGTTGGAGCGCGAGGAATACGCCGCTCTGTAAAGCGGCGAGGGACTGCGTGGCGAGCAGCAGCCGGCGGCGGTCGACGCGGTCGACCAGGACGCCCGCGAAGAGCCCGAGCAGGAGGCGGGGGAGGGCCTGCGCGGCGGCCAGCAGGCCGAGGCGGGCGGCGGAGCCGGTGAGCTCCACGACGAGCCATGCCTGGGCGAGCATCTGGATGATGTCGCCCGCCTGCGAGGTGACGAAGCCCACCCACAGCAGGCGGAAGTTGCGGTGCGCGAGCGGCGCCCAGAGGGAGTCGGGGGCAGAGGTCGCGAGGGCCATCGGTCGGGTGCCGTGCGGCGTAGCACGGAGCGACGGCGCGTTGGACCAGCGGGCAACTGCGATAGCATCGCGGGAGAGCCATGAACCAACCCCGGGGCCTCGGACTGCGTGCGCAATTCGCCCTGGCGCTCCTCGGCACGCTGGCCATCTCCGCGACGCTGGCGCTGGCCGCGGCGCACCCGCTCACGGCGGCCTCCGGGCGCATCGCGCGGCGCCGCCTGGGGATGACCCTCTCCCGCGCCGTCGCGGGCCAGGTGTCGCTCACCGTCGACCCGACGCACGTGCAGCCGCTGCTCGCGGCCAGCGTGGGCGAGGGGGGGCTCTCGGGCGCGGCCCTCTACGACAAGAACGGCATGCTCCAGGCGCTGGTGGGCTCGCTCCAGCTGCCGGTGTCGCAGCACCCGCCGCCCTTCGACGACGTGCGGGTGTCCGGCGAGGTGATGGCGGTGGTGGTGCTGCTGCCGTCCCGGGGGATCTTCGTGGCCGAGTCGTCGCTCGCGCCCGGGGCCGCGGAGCGCACGGTGCCCACGGCGGTGCTGCTGTACACGGGCCTCTCGGGGATGCTCGCGCTCGGGGTGGTGTACCTGGCGCTCACCCGCTGGATCGTGCGCCCGATGGAGGGGCTCACCCGCGCCGCCGAGCGGGTGGCCGCGGGGCGCCGCGACGTGCGCGCGGAGGAGCGCGGGGCGGCGGAGGTGGTGCGGGCCGCGAGCGCCTTCAACCGGATGACCGACCAGCTCGCGGCGCGGGAGTCCGAGCTGTCGCAGCAGGTGACCGAGCTGGAGAAGGCCAGCGCCGACCTGCGGCGCGCGCAGGAGCAGGTGGTGCGGGGCGAGCGCCTCGCGATGGTGGGGCGGCTGGCGGCGGGCATCGCGCACGAGGTGGGCAACCCCCTGGCGGCCATCGTGGGGCTCTCGGACGTGATGCGCGACGGGGGCCTGGAGGAGGACGAGATCCGGGACTTCGCGGGGCGCATCGGCACCGAGGCGCAGCGCATCCACCGGACGGTGCGGCAGCTGCTGGACTACGCGCGCGCGGCGCCCGGGTCGGCCGCGCCGCCGCGGATGGACGGCTCCACGGTGGAGCCCAACGCCGACGTGCGCGACGCGATCGAGCAGGTGCGCAAGCTGCTGCAGCCGCAGAAGTCGATGCGGGACATCGCGCTGACCGTGGAGGTCGAGGAGGGCTTACCGACGGTGGCCGTGTCGGGCGACCGGCTGGTGCAGGTGGTGCTCAACCTGGCGATGAACGCCGCCGACGCCATCCGCGGCGACGGGCGCGAGCGGGGCCAGGTGGCGCTGCGGGCGCGGCTCGACGAGGGCCGGGTGGTGATCGAGGTCGAGGACGACGGCCCGGGCATCCCCGACGCGCTGCGCGAGCGGGTGTTCGAGCCCTTCTTCACGACGAAGCCGGCGGGCGAGGGCACGGGCCTGGGGCTGCCGACGAGCGCGGCGATCGTCGAGCAGGCGGGCGGCGCGATCACCGCCCACAGCCGCCGTGACGGGGGCGGCGGCGCGCGGATGGTGGTCACGCTGCCGGCGGGCCGGGCCTCGGCGATGAGCGGGGCCTACGAGCGGGGCTGAGCGCGCTCAGCGGCGGGTGAAGTGGAAGAGCCCGCAGCTGTAGTCGGCGCGCTCGAAGTCGGCGGGCGCGGCGTCGCGCACGAGGTCGCCCGCGTCGTCGACGGCGCTGAACTCCACCAGCGAGAGCTCGCCCATGGCGCGAAGCACGGTCTGCGGCGAGAGCACCCGGTGGGCGTTGAAGCACACGCGCTCGCGCCCGACGGGGACGCCCAGGTAGAGGTCGCCGCCCGGGGCCACGACGCGCTGGAGCTCGGCGAGGGCCTTGAGCGAGCCGCCGGGGTCGAGCGGGTCGCCGTAGCGCCCGAGGCCGATGTGCTCGATGACGTGGAGGCACGAGAGCGAGCGCACCGCGTGGTCGGCGAAGGGCAGCGCGAGCACCGTGCCGACGCGGGCCCTGATGTGGGGGTGGCCCTTCGCCTCGAGCGGCCGCAGGTCGACGTAGACCACGTCGGTGAAGGCCGCGACGTGGGCGACGAAGCCGTCGACGCGGCTGCCCACGTCGACGTGCTCGGCGACGCCCGAGGCGTGCACCTTGCGCGCGGCCCACAGGTCTTGATGGAAGTAGTGACCCGAGGCCGACCCGGCGCTCTCGCCGCGGTCGTCGAGGCAGGGCTGGACGTCGCGGAGCTTGAGCGACCCCCCGCCGAGGGCCTCGTACTGCCGCCAGGTGCGCACGAACCACGGCAGCGACGCCGCGGTGGAGGGCAGCCGGCGGAGGTCGAGCACCAGCCCGCTCATCTGCACGCCGAGGCGGGCGACGTCGAGCATCCCGGCGGCCTGGAGGCCCGACTTCAGCGCGCGACGCAATCCCGCGGTGGCACTCATCGCGCGGCAAGCTAACGCATCCGCCCGGCGGCCTCCACCCGCGGGCGCCTTCAGAAGGTCAGCACACACCGTCGCGAGCACCCCGAGACGAGGGAGGCCGCGCGAGACATACGCGGGGTATTTCGAGCGCGGCCGACCGCTGGATCGGGGGGCGCAGCAGGGTTGTGCGGACCTTCTCAGGCCTTGGGCTTCGCCGCCCGGGGCCCCTTCGGCTTCGCCTTCGCCGCGGTCGGCGGAGCCGCGGCCGCCGCCCCCGCCGCGGGCTTCGCGCCCACGCGCTCGACGCGCTCCAGCAGCTCCTTCGCGACGATGACCTCCTTGAAGTAGATGGCCTCCGCGCCCGCGCTCACGGCCTCGTCCTCGGCGCCGCCGCGGAGCTTCCACGGCACCGCGAGCACGAGGTTCTTCGGGCCCGCGGCGCCGAGCAGCTCGATGCGCGCCTGGAGCGTGTCCTTGCGCCAGAACCCGAGCACCTCCACCAGGGCCTCGCGCCCGTCGGGGTGCCGCGCCACGAAGTCCGGGATGAGCACCCCGCGGCCGTCGAGGTCGATGAGCGAGCCCTCGCGCGAGAGGGCCCACGGGGACTTGAGCGCGGCGAAGCGGTCGAGCACCCACTGCTCCTCCTTGGTGATGTACGCGCCCTTGTCGGGGAGGTGCGAGACGAGCCCGTCCTGCGGCGACACCCGGAAGAGCACGTCGCGCTTCTGCGGCCCCCACCGGAGCTCGGCCTCCGCGCGCCACGAGGGGAACAACAACAGCGCGGGGAGAAACTCCGCGAGCTGCAGCCCGTACTTGTTCGACTGCTGGAAGACGCTCACCGGGCCGTCGAGCGTGAGCGACCACCCGCCGCCCTCGGCCCGCTCGGCCTTGTGGATGAGCCGATAGAACTTCACCCACCGGAAGAGCTGCCGGTACCGCGCGGGGTCAGCCTCGTCGAGGTGCACCACCAGCCGCGTCGCCCGCAGCAGCGCCGCCTGCGCGAGCGCCACGTTGTAGCGCTGCACCAGCGCCTCGCCCGGGAGCTCGGGCGCCCCGGTCATCACCTGCTCGTCCTCCAGGTCGGCGTAGAGCCCCTGCTCCACCGCGGAGACCTCCACGCCGAGCTGCGCCGCCACGGAGGCCAGCACGTCGTCGCGGGTCACCGGGTGCAGCGCGTCGGCGGTGCGCACCGCGGGGTGCACCCGCGCGGAGGCCTCGAACACGGCCCGGCGGAGGTCCTGCGGCTCGATGGGCGAGCGCACCTCGTAGGTCGACCGGTCGAAGAGCAGCTTGGCGAGCCCGCGGTGCAGCAGGTAGTCGGTGCCCTCGCCGGTGAGCTCGGCCAGGGCGGCGTCGAGGTCGGCGCGGCGCTTCCCGAGGTGCGCCCGGAAGGTCTCGGCCATCACCCCCGCGAGCGCCAGCACGTCGGCGTCGCCGGGCGCCACGTAGCGCGGCCGCACCTCGCCCTTCACCACCCGCGCGCGGATGAGGTCAGCGGTAAGCATCGTGCTCCCGGCGGCGCCCGGACTGGTGCTCCTCGGCCGTGCCCCGGGTGATCACCTCGTACAGGATCGCCGTCTTGCCCTCCTGCCGCCGCAGGATGCGCCCGAGGCGCTGCACGTGCTCGCGCACGCTCGCGGTGCCGCTCAGCACGATCGCCACGCGCGCCTCGGGGATGTTCACGCCCTCGTTCAACACCCGCGAGGTGACCACCGCGGGGTACGCACCCGAGTTGAAGCGCTCCAGCACCTCGCGCCGCTCCTTCACGTCGGTCTGGTGCGTGATCGCCGGGATCAGGAACCTCCGCGCGATGGCGTACACCGTGTCGTTGTCGTTGGTGAAGATCAGCGTGCGGTCCTTCGCGTGCTGCCGCAGCAGGCCCTCGAGCACCTCCAGCTTGCCCTGCGAGGCCAGCGCGATGCGCTTCTGCTGCTGGTACGAGAGCAGCGCCCGGCGGCCCTCGGGGCTGCGCGCGCTCGCCTGGAGGAAGCGCGCCCACCCGTCGGGCGACGCCATGCGGATGCCCTCCGAGGAGACGAATCCCCGATAGGTCTCGCGGTGCTCGTTGTAGGCCAGGGCCTCCTCGGGGGTGAGGTCGACCATGATGGTCTCGACCGAGTACTCGGCCAGGTGGTCGCCCGCGAGCTCCTTGATGCCGCGGCTGTAGACCACCGCCCCGACGCGGTCGTGGAGCAGCGCCTCGCGGCCGTCGCTGCGCTCCAGCGTCGCCGTGAGCCCCAGCCGGAAGGGCGCGATCGCGCTCTCCGCCGCCCCGAGAAACGACGCCCCGGGCAGGTGGTGGCACTCGTCGTAGATGATCAGCCCCCAGCGCGCGCCGAGGCGGTCCATGTGCATCCACGCCGAGTCGTAGGTGCTCACCGTGAGGTCGCCCGGCTCGTGGTAGCCGCCGCCCAGCAATCCCACCTTCTCGCCGAAGGCCGTGACCAGCACGTCGTACCACTGGTTCATCAGGTCGAGCGTCGGGGCCACCACCAGGGCGCTGCGCTGCGCCACCACGATGGCCATCTCCGCCACGTAGCTCTTGCCCGAGCCCGTCGGCAGCACCACCACGCCCCGGTTGCCCGCGGCCCGCCACGCCGCGATGGCCTCGCGCTGGTGATCGAAGGGCGCACGCTGTGCACGGTGAGTCACCGCGAGGGCGTTGTACCCGCGGGCCTCGTCGGTGAACACAATGGCGCCCGCGCGGGCCATGCGGGTGAGCGCCGTGAGCACCTCGCGGTAGCGCCACGCGGGTGTACGAAACCTGCGCACCCGCGGGTCCCACACGCAGCCGGGCAGCGTCGCGCCCTCGCTCGCGCCCTCCGCGAAGCCTTCGAGCACGAGCGTGCCGGCGTCGAATCGGAGGGTGATGGTCGGTGCTGCGGTCATCGGGGCCATGGACTATCATCCCTGCTGCGCCACGGCGTCGAGACATTGAATCCGACGCGGGCACAGCGGCGTAGAGTTCCGTGATCGCCCTGCGCGCGACACCCATGATCGACGACCCCACCCTCCAGAGCATCATCGAGCGCATCGTCTCGGCCACGCCGACGCGGGCCGTCGACGCGGCGCTCGCGGGGCAGCCCGGGGTGCTCGCGGAGGTCGACGCGGTGCGCGAGGCCGTGGCGTCGCTGGGCCTCGCGCTCGACCCGGTGGCCCCGTCGGCCGCGGCCCGCGCCCGCTTCGTCGACGCCGTCGCCGCCCTCCCCACGCTGCGCTCGAAGACCGCGGTGGTGGTCGTCGACATGCTCGTCGATCACCTCACGCCGGGCGCCGCGCTCGAGGTCCCTCGCGCCCGGGGCATCGTGCCGGCGATGCGGCAGCGCCTCGCCGCCGCGCGCGCCGCAGGCCAGCCGGTGGTGTACCTCTGCGACCACCACGAGCCCGGCGACCCCGACCTGCTCTCCTGGCCCGACCACAACCTGGGTGACCCGCGGGCCAGCGTGTGGCCCGAGCTCGCGCCCGAGGCCTCCGACCTGGTCGTGCCGCACCGTCACTACAGCGGCTTCTCGGAGACCGCGCTCGACGCCACGCTGCGCGCCGCCGGGGTCGACGCCCTGGAGATCACCGGGTGCATCACGGAGATCCACCTGTACGCGACGGCGCTCGACGCGCTCCAGCGTGGCTACCGTGTGACCGTGCCGCCGGCCCTCCAGGCGGGCTCGTCCGAGCTGGTCGAGCAGGTCATCCTCGGCACGCTGAGCGTGCTGCGGCCGGTCGACCCCGACATCGCGCGCTGACGGTGTAACCGTCCGTCCCCCCGCGGCGCACTCACCCTACGGTGTCTGCCCAGCGCCTCCATGCTCCGTACGCCTTCGCCCTCGGCCTTGCGGTACGGTCGCGCCCGCTGATGTCCGCCGATGATCGCAACGACCCCCTCGAAGCTTGCATGGAGGTCTTCCTCCAGGGCGACGCGCGCGGCTTCGAGCGGCTGTACCGACGGCTCGCGCCGCGGCTGCGGGGCTTCCTGCGCGGCCTCTGCGGCGACCCCGGACTCGCCGAAGACCTCACCCAGGCGACCTTCCTCAAGGTCCACCAGGCCCGCGAGACCTACCGCCTCGGCGCTCCGGTCGAGCCCTGGGTCTTCGCCATCGCGCGTCGCACCTGGCTCGACCACCTGCGCTACCGCCGCCGTCGGCCGGAGGCCCTCAGCGCCGACGGTCAGCTCCCCGAGGCCCACCCCGACGCCGCCGCGCCCCAGGGCTTCGAGGCGCTCTCCTCGGACGCGCTGGAGAAGCTGGAGCGCAGCCTGGAGCAGCTCCCGGCCCCGCAGCGCGAGGCCATCGTGCTGCTGAAGGTCGACGGGCTCTCCGTGGCCGAGGCCGCCGACGTGGCGGGCATCACCGCGAGCAACCTCAAGGTGCGCGCCCACCGCGGCTACGAGGCCCTGCGCCGCGCGCTCGGCGTGGAGAGGTCGTCGTGAGCGGGTGTGACCAGGTCGTCGACGCGCTCGCCGGGCGCCGCGCCCTCGACGGCGAGCTCACCGCCCACGTCGCGGGCTGCGCCCCCTGCGGCGCCATGGTCGCCGCCGACCGCGAGCTCGACGCGCTGACCGGCGCGGACCCATCGGGCGACGAGGCGCTCCCGCCCGCCCTGCGCGACGCCCTGCGCCGCGACGCGCGCCCCGTGGCGGCCTTCAGCCCGTGGCGCCAGGCGCTGCCCGTGGCGGCGGTGGCGCTCGCGGTCGCGGCCGTGGGGCTCCTCGCGTGGCCCCGGGCCGACCTCGGCCACCAGCCCGTCGGGCGCATCGCCCTGGGCGCCGGGGCGGCGGTCGCGGGCCTCGCGCTCGCGCTCACGCTGCTGCTGCACGGCGGCCGGCGCGGCCTCGGGCTCCCGGCGCTCGCTCGCTGGGTCTTCGTGGGCACGGCGCTCCCGGGCTTCGCCGCGGTGTCGGCCGCGGTGTCGGTGCCGGTGGAGGGCTCGGTGCACCTCGCGGGCGCGGCGGCGTGGCTGGCGCGGCTCGGGTGCGCGCTGCACGGGTCGGCGCTCGCGGCGCTCGCGGGGGCGGTGCTGTTCTACCGCGCGCGGCGCAGCGCGGCGGCGAGCCCGTCCGCGGCCGGGGCGGTGGCGGGCCTCGGGGCGGGCCTCGTCGGCGCGCTCGCCCAGCACCTCCAGTGCCCGGTGATGGACCTCGACCACACCCTCGTCGCGCACCTCGCGCCGGTGGCCCTCGGGGCGCTGCTCGGCGCGCTCGCGGGCCGCCGGTGGCTGGCGCCGTGACGGCCGCTGCGGGCGTCGGCCTCGGGCTGCGGGCCCCGCTCTGTCGCGACCTGATGACCCGCGCGCCCGCGGCGGCTTCTTCGAGTCGATGCTCGCCGACGCCCGAGGGCGCTATCCCCTCGTGACCCACGGGCTCAGCCTCGGGCTCGGCGACCGCGAGGCCCCGCCGAGGGACTTCCTCCGCGCGCTGCGGGCCTTCCTGGAGGCGGTGGGCTCGCCCTGGCACAGCGACCACCTGTGCTTCGGCGCGGTCGACGGCGCCCACCTGCACGACCTCCTGCCGCTGCCCTTTACCGAGGCAAGTATACGCGCGGTGGTCGACCGCGTGGCGCTCCTCGAAGACGCCCTCGGGCTCCCCATCGCGGTCGAGAACATCTCCTGGTACGCCCACCCCGGCGACGCGGCCATGGGCGAGGCCGACTTCCTCCAGGAGATCACCCACCGCTCCGGCGCCAGGCTCCTGCTCGACGTCCACAACGCCTACGTCAACGCCCGCAACGAGGCCGCGCTCGGCCACGCCCCCGACGCCGGTCTCGCCGTTCAAGATCATCGTGTAGGTGAAGCCGTCCATCGGCATGTCGTTGAACTCCCACCCGAAGACCTCGCCGTAGAAGCGCTTCAAGGCGGCCAGGTCGGGGGTCATGATCTCGCGCCAGATGAAGGTTCCGTTCGGGCTCTTGGACGTCGTGCGCATCGGTCTTCTCCTCGTCGTCCCTAAATAATGGCGGCCCCACCTGAGCCATCGGGCGACCACGACCTTGTCTGAAAGCCCAGCCAGCCCGTGCAAATTTCCCGTGAACGTTTGTTCGTGTCGCGCGCCAGGGTTGCGACGATCGCGCGGGTTTGCTACCCCCACCGCGCTCCGCACGACAGACCGTAAGCCGGCGCCCCAGTCCTTGGTGGCCGTACCCGGCGATCCCCTCCGCTCCACGCCATCCGATCCCGAAAGCCCCCGTAGGACCTAAGCGCCCTGGCGCGGTCGGTGCCGCCGTCGTCGCCCGAAGAGACCTCACCATGCAACCGTCCACGAAATCCATCCACGACCTCGAATGGCCCGCGCTCACCGCGCTGCTCGCCGCCCGCGCCCAGAGCGCGCAGGCGCAGATGCGCGCCCGCGACCTCGCGCCCTCGGACACCCTCGACGAGGCCCGCGAGCGCATGCGCCGCACCGCCGAGGCCCTGCGCTCCGCGCGCGACGGCGACCCCATCCCGACGGGCCCGCTGCCCGACGTCACCGACGCCCTGCTGCGCATCGACCGCGTCGCCGAGGTGACCGCCCTGGAGCTGCACTTCGTCCGCGAGGTGATCCGCACGGCGCACACCATCCGCCGCTGGTCGCAGGCCCGGAAGGCCACCCTGCCGGCGCTCGCGGCGGCGCTCTTCAGCGACACGGCGCTCGACCGGCTTCTCTCCGCGCTCGACCAGGCGGTCGACCCCGACGGCACCCTCGCCGACCGGGCCAGCCCCGAGCTCGCGCGCTGCCGCCGCCAGGTGCACGACATGCGCGGCCGCGTGGTGCAGCGCCTGGAGGAGTTCATGGCGAAGTACGCCGCCGTGCTCCAGGACCGCTTCTATACGCTGCGCGACGGGCGCTACGTGCTGCCGGTGCGCTCGGACTCGCACATCCGGGTGCCGGGCATCGTGCACGGCTCGTCGGGCTCCGGGGCCACGCTCTTCATCGAGCCGCGGCCGGTGGTGCTGCTGGGCAACCAGCTCAAGGTGCTCACCGCGGAGATGGAGCGCGAGGAGGCCCGGGTGCTCATGGAGCTGGCCGAGCGCTGCCGCGGGGAGATCCGCGGGCTGGAGGAGGCCCACGAGGCCTGCGTGACGGCCGACCTGCTGGGCGCGATCGTGGCGCTGGCCATGGACCTCAAGGCCGTCGCGGTGGAGCCCGAGGCCGAGCCGGTGCTCGACCTGCGGCGCGCGCGGCACCCGCTGCTCGCGCTGTCCGGCGATGGTGTGGTCCCGAACGATCTCGCGCTGCGCTCGGGCAAGGTGCTGGTGGTGTCTGGGCCCAACGCGGGCGGCAAGACCGTGGCGCTGAAGACCCTCGGGCTCGCGGCCATGATGGTGCGCGCGGGCCTCGCGCTGCCGGTGCAGGAGGGCTCGCGGGTGGGGTGGTTCGACCCGGTGTTCTGCGACGTGGGCGACGACCAGTCGCTGGCGCGCAACCTGTCGACCTTCAGCGCGCACGTGAGCAACCTCGCGGAGGTGCTGCGCGGGGTGCGCCCCGGGGCCCTGGTGCTGCTCGACGAGCTCGCCGGCGGCACCGACCCGGAGGAGGGCTCGGCCCTCGCCGCCGCGGTGCTGGAGACCCTCGCGGCGCGCGGCGCGGCGGTGGCGGTCACCACCCACTACGAGCTCCTGAAGACCCTGGCGGTGCGCGACGACCGCTTCGTCAACGCCTCGGTGGGCTTCGACCTCGCGACGATGGCGCCCACCTTCGCGGTGACCATGGGCGTGCCCGGGGCGTCGAGCGCGCTGGCCGTGGCGCGGCGCTTCGGGGTGCCCGAGGACGTGGTCGAGCGCGCCCGGGGGCTGCTGCCCGAGCACGCGGGCAGCCGCGAGGACGTGCTGCGGCGGCTGCAGGACGAGGAGCGCGGGGCGCGGCTGGCGCGCGCGGCGGTGGAGGACGAGTCGCGGGCCATCACGGCGCTGCGGGTGGAGCTCGAGGCCGAGAAGCACGCGCTGCGGGTGAAGGAGCGCGAGAAGCTGTCGCGGGAGGGCTCCGAGCTGGTGGGGCTGCTGCGCCGGGCGCGCGAGGAGCTGCGCGACGTGCAGGCGAAGCTGCGGCGCAAGAAGGTCGGCGAGGAGGACGTGCGCGAGGCCGAGCGGGCGGTCAACGAGGTGGCGAAGCTGGCCTCGATCGAAGGGGCGCTGGGCCGCGGGCTGGAGGCGCTCAAGCCCGTCGGGGCGGGGCGGCGCGCGGCGCGCGAGGCCGAGCTGCGCCCCGGGATGAAGGTGTACGTCCCGCGGCTGGGCAACACGGTGGAGGTGCTGGAGGCGCCGTCGCGGGGGCAGCTGCGCGTGGCGGCGGGGGCGCTGAAGCTGATGGTGGCCGTCGAGGAGGTGCAGCTCGAAGGCGAGGTCGAGGGCGCGGCCGCGGCGGAGCAGAGGGGCGGCCGGGGCGGAGCGCCGTCGGCGGTCGTGGGCGAGGCGGAGATGGAGCGCGCGCTGCGGGTGGACTCCAACACCTGCGACGTGCGGGGGCTGCGGGCCGACGACGCGCTCGGGATGGTGGACACCTTCCTCGACCGGGTGCTGGGCATGGGGTCGACCTCGGGCTACGTGCTGCACGGGCACGGCACCGGGGCGCTCAAGCTGGCGGTGCGGGAGCACCTCAAGCGCTCGCCCTGGGTGCGCGCCTCGCGGGCGGCCGACCCGGAGGACGGCGGCGACGCGTTCACGGCGTTCTGGCTGAAGGGCTGAGCGGGGCCGGGGCCTCGTCGTCGAGCCGCGCGATCACCCCGTCATCGACGCAGTCCGGCCGTCGCCGCGCGACCTGGGAGAGCGTTCACGCGGCGGCGTAGCAGCGGCCCGGGTCCGCCCCGTCGAGGGCCGCGCCCACCTCTCCGCGGCCCCCGCGCCGCCGTCCCTCCGCGACCTCGTTCGGATGAACCCCGGCGTGCGCTACGCCTTCGTCACGGGGCTCACCGAGGACTTCCTCGGGTACATCGTGCCCAGGTACAACTTCCTCCTCGACCCGGTGACGCCATACCTCAACGAGCCCGCCGGCGACCACTGCGAGGAGACCCACTCCATCGGCCCGGGGTCGCAGCGCTTCCTCTACGCCCCGATGGAGTCCATCGTGCGCTGGCGCCCGTCGCCGTGACACAAGTTTACCGTAGTTCGTAAGATCACCCTTCAGACCGGAGCACCCCCCCATCGTGATCGTCAGGCACACCGCACTCGTCCTCGCCGCCCTCAGCCCGTCGCGCGGCACCAACGCGCGCCCCACCTTCGTCGCCGACGCGCAGGTCGATGACTCCTCCGAGACCTCTGGTCTCCCGACGAGCCGCAACGCCGCCACGATGACCAACTTGACGAGCCTCCACGGGCTGTACCTCTCGATCCAGATCCCGCCGTCGACCACCGCGACCTACGACGCCCAGGTGTGGGGCTCCCGCACGCAGGCCGCCGTGGCGATGGGCGCCGCGGGGCTCTCGCTGCGCTCCGAGGTGCCCGTGCGGGTGCTCCCGGACGCGCTCGGGACGGTCCACCAGCAGCCCCCGCGCGCCCCATGAGCGACCAGGCCAGCGACCCCCGACGGGCGCTCCCCATCGGGGTCTTCGACTCAGGGCTGGGCGGCCTCACCGTGGTCCGCCAGATCCGTCGGCTGTGCCCGCAGGAGGACGTGCTGTACCTCGGCGACACCGCCCGGGTGCCCTACGGCACCCGCTCGGCGCAGACGGTGCTGCGCTACTCCCGGGCCTGTGCGCGGGCGCTGGTCTCGCGCGGCATCAAGCTCCTGGTGGTGGCGTGCAACACCGTGAGCGCCGTGGCCCTCGACATGCTGCGCGTCGAGCTCGACCTCCCGGTGCTCGGGGTGATCGAGCCCGGCGCCGGGGCCGCGGTCGCCGCCACGCACCGCCACCGCGTCGGGGTCCTCGCCACCGCAGGGACCATCGCCTCGGGCGCGTACCCGCGGGCCATCGCGTCGCGCTCGTCGCGCACGGAGGTCTTCGGCCGCGCGGCGCCGCTGCTGGTGCCGCTGGTGGAGGAGGGCTGGCTCGACGGCGAGGTGCCGCGGCTGGCCGTGGCGCGCTACCTGGAGACGCTCGCGGCCTGCGACGTCGACGTGGTGGTGCTCGGGTGCACCCACTACCCCGTGCTGCGCGAGCTCATCGCGGGCGAAGCGAAGCGGGTGCTGGGCGCCGACGCCGCGGTGGTCGACAGCGCCGAGGCGACGGCGGAGGAGCTGCGGGACTTCCTCGCGGCGCGCTCGCTGGGCGCGGCGAAGGCGGGCGACGGGCGGCTGCGGATGCTGGTCACCGACCGGCCGCAGAGCTTCGCGGAGGTGGCGTCGCGCTTCCTCGGGCACCCGGTGGACGAGGTCGAGCAGATCGACCTGTAGGCCTGGGTCATTGCCTCGAAGTTCGCGCGGCCCGATGGCCGGGGTTCACCGTAGTCCCATGCGCCCGCCGCGCTCGGTTCACCGCCGGGCCTCACCGGCACCTACGGCCGACCGTAGCGAACGAACCCCCGCCAGCGCCCTCATACACAGCCCGGTAAACCCGCGCCCGGCCGCGGCCCTTGCGCGCGCGGCGCCCATCGGTGAATCTCCCTCCCGATGCGCCGAAACCTCACCGCCCTGCTCGCGCTGCTCGTCGGCCTGGCCGCGCCCGCGGTCGCCCCGGCCCAGCAGCACCGCCGCCGGCCCGCGGCCCGCCCCCGCATCAGCCTCTCCAGCTACCGAGCCATCAACCAGCGCTGGCACAACCCCACGGCCATCCCCGCGGCGCGCTTCACCAGCGACGGGCGCTTCGTCCTGCGGCTGCACTCGCTCAACGGGCTCGGGTCGGCCGAGCTCACGCCCGAGCACCAGGACGGCGGCTTCGACGACGCCCAGCGCGCCGAGGTGGCCCGCGTGCTCAGCGACCGGCGCACCGGCGCCAACGCCCCCATCGACCGCCGGCTCATCGACGTCATCTTCCAGATCGCCCGGCACTTCGAGGTGGGCCAGGTCAACGTGGTGTCGGGCTTCCGCCGCGAGTCGCGCAACAGCAACCACTCCCTCGGCCGCGCCGCCGACCTCGTGCTCCCGGGCGTCAGCGACGAGGCCGTCGCGGCCTACGCGCGCAGCATCGGCTTCCTCGGCGTGGGGGTGTACCCCATCAGCGGCTTCGTCCACGTCGACGTGCGCGCCCACAGCTACTTCTGGGTCGACCGCAGCGGGCCCGGCCGCACCGCCCGCCGCTCGCGCTCCCGCCGGCGCCGCGGCGGCGGGATGCAGGAGGTTCATGGAACGCTCGCGCAGCAGGCCGACGCCCGCGCCCGCGCCCTCGGCGTAGCGCCCCTCGGCGGCACCGCGGCGGCGACGGTTGCGCCCGCGCACGAGGACGACGACGGCGACGACGGCGACGACGGCGACGGCGACGACGAGCAGCCCAACGCCCCGCAGGTCGCGCCGAGTGGCGGTTGACGTAGAGGTCGAGGCCCTCGTCGCGCGGGCCGAGATCGACCAGGCCGCCGCCCTCGCCGTCCACCGGAAGCAGTGGCGCCGCGCCGCCGAGCTGCTCTCCTCGCTGGGCCGCGTGGCCGACGCGGCGGTGGCCGCGGCGGAGGGCAACGAGTGGCGCCTCGCCATGGACATCGCCCTCCAGGCCTCGGACGAGCAGGTGCTCGGGGCCCTCTGCGCGCGCCTCAGCCACGACCCGGGGGGGGTAGCCCAGGCGGCGGCGCAGGCGCGGCTCGCCCGGCGCGACGACGTGGCCGCGCGGCTGTTGGAGGAGACCCAGCCCCTGGAGGCCGCGGAGACCTGGTACGCCCGCGGGGAGTACGCGAACGCGGCGCCGTGCTTCGAGCGCGCCGACGACCCGGCGCGGGCGGCGCGCGCGTGGGAGCAGCACCTCGCGCAGACCCCGGACGACGCCCCCGCGGCGCTGCGGCTGGGCGCGCTGCGGGCCCGGCAGGGCGACGACGAGGGGGCCGTGCGGGCGCTCCAGGCGGCGGCGAAGGTCGAGGCCAGCGAGGCCGTGATGGCGAAGCTCGCCGCGGGGATGTGGCGCCTCGGGTACCCCCACGCGTCGCGGTACTGGATCGCCCGGCTGCGCGACCGCGACGCCGCGTGGCCGGTGGAGCCCGAGGCCTACGCGAGCCACCTGCCGCGGGCCGAAGGGGCGGCGAAGCGCTACGCGGGGCGCTACCGGGTGGTGCGCGAGGCGGGCTCCGGCGCGACGGGGCGGGTGCTCGAGGCCGTCGACGAGCTCACCGGCGACACGGTGGCGCTCAAGGTGCTGACCGTGAGCGACGACCGCAGCGCGGCCTTCGGGCGCTTCGTGCGCGAGGCCGAGCTGGCACGCACGCTCGATGATCCGTGCCTGGTGCGGATGCGCGCGCTCGACCCCGAGGGGCCGACCATCGTGTACGACTGGATGCCCGGCGGCACGCTCTCGGCGCGGGTGGGCTCGATGCCGCTGCGGGAGGTCGGGCGGGTGACCCTGCGGCTGCTGCACGCCCTGGAGACGCTGCACCGGCACGGGGTGGTGCACCGCGACGTGAAGCCCAGCAACGTGCTCTTCGACGCGGCGGGGCAGGCGCGGCTGGGCGACCTGGGCGCGGCGCACCTCGGGGACCTCGGGGCGACGGTGACCGGCGGGCTCGTCGGGTCGCTCCCGTACATGGCCCCCGAGCAGATGACCGGCGCGCCCGTGAGCGCCGCGACGGACCTCTACGCGCTGGGCTGCGTGGTCTTCGAGATGCTCACCGGGCAGGCGCCCTTCGGCGGCCCGGACTACATGGCGCAGCACCTCTCCGAGCCCGTGCCCAGGGTGACCGAGCTGTGCGCGCGGCTGCCGACGGCCTTCGACGACGCGGTCGCGACCCTCATGGCGAAGTCGCAGGACGACCGCCCCCAGGACGCCACCGAGGCGCGCGCGCTGCTCTCGGCGCTGCCGTGGGCGCTCACCGACGAGCTCGTGCTGGAGCGCCCGACGCCGCGCAACGACCGCCGCTCGTCCGTCCCCCCTCCGCCGATGGACCGCGACGAGTCGCAGCGCGTGCGGGGTGTCGACAGCTGGGAGGACGCCTTCACGGGCGCCCGCCTCGCGCGGGTGACCACCTTCCGCGGGGCGCGCGAGCGGGTGCTCGCCTGGGCCCGCAGCGGCGCCCCGGAGCTGCAGACCGTGCTCGACCTGGACGAGGGCCCCACGGAGGACGCCTGGTGGCTCGCGGCGGTGAGCGCGACCACGGCGATGCGGGAGGTTCCGCCGCTGGCGCGGGAGCGGGCCCTGCGCGCGCTGGAGGCGGTGGGCGTGTCGCCCCTGGTGGCGGTCGACCTGGTGGTGGCCTGGGACGGCGACGACGCGGTGGTCCCGCTGGCGGCGGCGCTCGCGGCGATGGGCGTGCACGCCGCGGCGGAGTAGCCGCAGGGCGCCGGAGCGGAGTGAAATTGGAGGCCCCCGGGGGGATCTGCTAGGCCCTCCGCCCATGCGGATCGGGCGGGCGGAGTCGGTGCGTTGGGGCCTCGCGGTGGCCCTGCTGTGCGCGCGCGGGGCCCACTCGCAGGTGCCGCCGCGGCGGCTGCCGGTGAGCGGCCCGGTGGTGGCCGAGGCCCTCTCCGCGGGCGCGGCGGCCGACCGCTCGGACGGCACGGTGCTCCCCGCGGCGGCGCGCTCGCTGCGCATCGAGCGCGAGGGCGAGGTGGTGCGCTCCCGGGCGGACGTCGAGTCGGCGCGGCGGGGCACCCTGGCGCGAGGCGCGCGGCTCGCGGTGCACGAGGCCACGCAGGGCCGCGGGTGCCGCTCGGCGTGGATCCGCATCGACGTCGACGCGTGGGTGTGCGCCGACGGGGCGACGCTCACGGCCGACGGCCCCCGCGCGGCGGCGCAGCCCGTGGTGCGCGAGGGCGAGGTGGTGCCCTACCAGTACGCCTTCGCGACCCACGCGGGCGTGCGCACCTACCGGCGCATCGAAGACGTCGCCGAGGAGAACTGGGCCGAGGAGCTGGAGCGGGGGATGTCCGTCGCGGTGGTGGGCACCGCGCGCATCGACGGGTCGAGCTACGTGCACACCGCGAGCGGGCGCTGGGTGTCCATGCGCGACCTGTCCTTCGCGCGCCCGAGCGAGCGGGTCGGGATCTTCTACGAGCCGGGCGAGTCGGTGTCGTCGGTGGGCTTCTTCCGCGCCAACACCCGCGCCTGGCCCACGGCGGAGTCGGCGCTGCGCGACCGCGGCCCGTCGGGCGCGTCGGTGGCCTTCGCCCGCCGCGAGGTGGCCCACGTCCGCGAGGAGCGCGTGCTGCGGGGCATCCGCTTCGCGCGCCTCGACGGGGGCTGGGTGCGCGCCTCGGTGCTGATGCGCCCCGCGGTGGGCGCCGCGCCCGCGGGCCTCGGGGGCCGCGAGCGCTGGGTGGACGTCGACCGCGCGACGCAGGTGCTGGTGGCCCTGGAGGGCTCGGCGCCGGTGTTCGCGACGCTGGTCTCCACCGGGCGGGGGGAGCACCCGACGCGGGCGGGCGAGCACCGGGTGTGGTCGAAGCTGGCGACGACGGACATGTCCAACGCGGGCGACGCGGACATCATGACGGCGACGGCGCTGTACACGGCGGCGCGGGTGCCGTGGGTGATGTTCTTCCACGAAGACCAGGGGCTCCACGGGGTGTTCTGGCACGACCTCTTCGGCCGGCCGCGCTCGCACGGCTGCGTCAACATGGCCCCGCGCGACGCGGCGTGGCTGTTCCAGTGGGCGCCCCCGGCGCTGCCGCCGGGGTGGACCGCGGTGCTCCCGACGGCCGCCGACCCGGGGCTGCGGGTGCGGGTGCGCTGACGCGGGCGGGCGCGCTCAGCGGGCGCGCTGCTTCGCCGCGGTGTCGTCGTCCGCGGGCTCTTCCGCGCTGGCGGTCGACGGCGCCGCCCCGAGGTCGACGCGCACGCCCGACGGGGGCATCTGCTCGCGGGCCATCTCCCGGCGCAGCACGCGGCCCAGCGTGAGGAAGTCCTGCGTGGCGGGCGAGAGCACCACCGGGCGGTCGGTGCTCGAGGCCGTGAACGACAGGCTGAAGCCGTCCTCGTGGATGCCCCCGAGGGCGCCCCAGGGGATCCACCCCGCGGCGGCGCCGGCGGCGCTCCGGTAGCCTCCCGCGGCGAGCTCCGCGGGGCTGTAGCCCGTGAGCGGCGCGACGCCCTGCGCCGACACCACGAGGCCGCCGTTGCGCCGCGCGCCCAGCCAGGTCTTCATGGAGCGCGACAGGTAGATGCCCGTCATCAGGAGCATCCCGGCCATCTGCGGCACGCCCCGGAAGCTGCCGCGCCCGGCGTTGGTGAGCGCCATCACCACGGCGACGACGGCGAGCAGCGCGAAGAACCCGAAGGCCAGCACCGCGCGCGTGGGGAAGCCCGGCCGGTCGGCGAAGACCAGGGTCTCGCCCGCGCGCAGCCGGCCGATCACCCGCGTCGCGAGCGCGTCGACGACGGGGTCGATGGCGCCGCGCACGGCGCTGTACATCCCGCGAACCTGCACCGGCGCCCCGTCGCTCGGGACGAAGGTCGCGGTCATCTCCTGACCGCCGAGGAAGGCCTGGCGCGCGTCGAACCAGCGCACGTCGACCCGGGCGAGCGCGTCGAAGGGAAGCACCCGGGCGCGCCCCGCGTCCCAGTGCACGAGGTGGTCGGCGTGCACCTCCACGCGGCTGTTCCAGCGGCGGGTGACCGACCAGAGGAGCGCGCCCAGGATGAGCCCCACGGCGACGCCGCCGACGAGGGGGCTGCCGACGACGAGGCCGAAGATCCAGCCGAGCCACGGGAGCAGCATCGCCGCCAGCAGGTGGCTGACCACCGTGTACGCGCGGCGCTGCACGGGGATCACGACGGGGGGGGCGACCATCGCTGCTCTGTACCGCGGCAGGGCGGCGGCCGTCACGGGCGGGGCCTCGGGGTGCACCGCCGGGGCGCCGTAAAGGGTGCTACGGGTTTCCGGGAGACGGTGTACCGCGACGCGCTGCCCACGATGATCGAACGCTGGCGCTGCCTCGACGCCGAGGTGCGCGAGGCCTTCGCGCGCATCGAGCGCCGCGGCTGGCGCTGGCTCCCCGGCGAGACCCGCGCGCGGGTCGGGTCGCTCCGCGCGCGGGGCGAGCGGCCGCCGGTGAGCCTCGACGACGCCGTCTCCGCCATCGACGCGCTCACGCAGTGCCGCGACACCCTCGCCGACGCCCTCGCGTCCATCGACGACCCCGACCGCCCGTGGAACCTCCCCGCCCTGGCGTGGCCCGACGTGGTCTTCCCGTGGATGCGGGCGTTCGACGCTTCGTTCGCGGGGGTGTCCTCCGCCGTGGTCGACGACGACGACCGGCGCTCGCTCGCCGCGCGGGTGGCGGACATCGCGCGGCGCCTCGACCCCGGGGCGCTGCTCGACGCCGTGCACCTGCCCGGGGTGCGGGCGCGCTTCCGGGTCGACGGCGCGCCGATGGTGCTCGACGTGTGGTGCGTCGAGGGCGACGGGTTCTGGGCGGGGTCGCGGGTGGAGGTGGGGCTGCTCACGACGGCGCGGCGATCGGCGCCGAGGCTGCGGCTGAGCCCGGCGGCGGCCCTGGCGCTGGGGCGCAGCGGGCGCAGCGCGGTGACGGGCAACCCCGAATTCGACGGGCGCTTCGTGTGGGAGGGCGACGCCGGCGCGACGGAGACGATGCGGCACCCGGAGCTGCAGCGGGGGCTGCGGGTGGTGTCGCTGGACGACGTCCCGACGCTCACCCTCGACGAGGGCCTCGCGTCGCTGCGCTGGACCTTCTCCCCGACGGTGCGCAGCGTCGGCGCCGCGGTGGCCGCGCTGGCGAGCGTGCGCGACCGGTCGCCCGCGCGGGACTTCGGGTAGACTCGCGCCGTGGTGCGCCCCGATATTCGACGAGCCCTGTTCACCGCGTCGCTGCTCGCGTGCGGGTGCGGGCTCGAGAACCCGACGGTCGTCGTGCGGCCGCCGCCCGGGGACGCCGAGGTCGCGCTCGACGTCGGCCTCGACGATGCGCTCGTCGATCCGACCGAGCGCGGGGGCCTCGACGACGTCGCCGCACTCGACGACGTCGCCGCGCTCGACGCGCTCGACGCGTCGGCGCTCGACGCCCCCGACGTCACCCCGATCGCGTGCGGGATGTCCGGCCAGGGCTGCTGCGACGACGACGCGCAGCCCGCCTGCGCCTCGGGCCTGGCGTGCGTCGGCGGGCGCTGCGGGTGCCCCCCGGGGAGCGGCGAGTGCGGCGGCCGCTGCGTCGAGACGGGCGCCGACCCGGCCCACTGCGGGGGCTGCGGAATGGCCTGCGCGGTGCGGGCGAACGCGACCGCGCGGTGTGCGATGGGGCGCTGCGAGTCGCTCTGCGCCGACGGCTTCGCGGACTGCGACGGCGACGAGACCAACGGCTGCGAGGTCACGCTCGGCACCGCGCAGCACTGCGGCGCCTGCGGGGTGGCCTGCGCCGCGGGGCAGGGCTGCGTGGGCCGGGCGTGCGTGGTCGTCCCGCCGACGGGGTGCACCGGCGGCGCGACGGCGGACGTCGTCGTCGCGGGCGTCGGCTACCGGGTGCACGTCTTCAGCGCGACGGGCGCCTCGGCGCTGACCTGCGCCACGGCCGGAACCGTCGACTACCTCGTCATCGGCGGCGGCGGGGGCGGCGGGGGCGGCGGCCGCACCGGCGGCGGCGGGGGCGGGGGCGGGTACCTCACCGGCGCGGTGGCGGTGCAGGCCGGCGCGACGGCGACGATGGTCGGGGGGGGTGGGGCAGTCGGCGCCACGGGGGGATCGTCCTCGCTGGGCGCGATCGCCGCCCTCGGCGGCGGCGGCGGGGGCTTCGGCGACCGGGGCCGCGGCACCCCGGGCCTCGTCGGCGGCTCCAGCGGCGGCAGCGGCTTCAAGAACATCGGGAGCACCCCGGGCACCCCGGGGCAGGGCTTCGCGGGCGGGGCCTCGCGCCCAAACAACTACACGGCGGGCGGCGGCGGGGGCGGCGCGAGCGCGCCCGGCACCAACGGCGGCGGCAGCAACGGCACCGGGGGAAACGGCGGCGCGGGCAGGGCTTCGGACATCACGGGCGCGCCGGTCACGCGCGGGGGCGGCGGCGCGGGGCGCGGCGAGGCCAGCAACGGCACCGCCGGGGCCGGCGGCGGCGGCGGGGCGACCGCGGCGGGGCAGGCCAACACCGGCGGTGGCGGCGGCGGCGACGCTGCGGGCGGTGCCGGCGTGGTGATCGTGCGCTATCGGCTGTAACGGCCTCGGGGATGGATCTACCGCCCCCGATGTCATGGCTTCGCGCGCATGCGACTCCGATGGAAGCGCCGATGTCCCGCGGCGGTCAAGGGGAGCTCCCCAGTGGTCCTCGAGTTCTCTTCCACAGGGACTTGAAGGGCGCGTGCTCGGCTCAACCCGTCAGAACTCCTGCGATTCGTTAGTAGAAAGGGCACAGTCCCATGAAGCCCGAAGACCACTGGTGCCTCCTGGCCGCCGCCCCCGTCGGGCGCGTCGAGCTCCCCCGCTGGACCGCCCAGGCCCAGGCGCTCATCCATGCTGAGCTCACGCTGCTCCAGCGCCTCGGTGACCCCGACGGGGCGCTGCCCGCGGTGGCCTCGCTGGGCTTCACGCTCCGCCCCATCGGAGACGCCGCCGAGCCCACGGTGGTGCAGGTGCACACGCTGCCGCTGGCCGAGGCGCCCGCGGTGAAGGCCGCCGGCGAGCGCGCGGCGGAGGCCATCGGCGGCGCCGGGATGGACGCCCTCGTGGCGCGCGCGACGCGGGCGTGGCTGGTGGCGAAGGCCCCGTCGCCGGGCGGTGACCCGCGGGCCCCGCTGGCGATGGCGGCGCTGCTCGCGGGCCTGCTGCTGGCCCCGGTGGTGCCTCCGGAGGGTGGGGTGATCTTCGGGCTCAAGGGCGCGCGCCTGCGCCTCGAAGCGCTCGGCTGGCGCACGTAGCCGCTCGCTCCCGCCGCGCTCGACGCCAACGGCGATGGCTACGCCGACCTGGCCGTCACCGGGGGATCGCTCGGGGGCCCTGGGGTGGATCCGCGGCACCGTGGACGGCTTCGCGGCCCCGTCGCCCGGCACCAGCGCATCCGGCGCGGGCGTCTGGATGATCCCCGGCGACCCGAGCGGGGGCCTCGACCCGGTGCCGTGGTCGGTCGCGCGCAGCGGCTCCACCGCGGCGCTGCGGGTGGTGCGCGCCCCGGGCCCCGGGGGCCGCGCGACGGTGCTCCGCGGCGTGCCGGGTGAACACGCCGTGGAGCTGCTCGGGGTCGACCGCGGGCTGCGCTCGGTCACGCTCCTCGAGACATTCAGGGGCGACGCCGGGTCGGCCTTCGGCGCGGCGCTCGCCCGCTAGTACCGCGCCGCAGGGGATGTGACGGGTTGAGCCGGGCACCCGCCCACGCCCACAGTCACCGGCCTCGCCGATCGAGGGGAGCACCCGCCCAATCCTTCAAGTCCCTTGTGGAACGGTTCTACAGAGCGATCTCGCCCCGCCCGTTGGCGCAGCGCACCCGGCGAAACCCGTAGGTCCGCAGCGCGGCGGCGTTGTCCGGCGGCGCGATGGCGTCGAGCATCGGCTGGTCGCACAAGACCGTGTCGAAGCGCAGCGTCGTGTTGGCCTCGCCGTCTACGTGCACGCACCCGAGCCCCGCGGGGGACAGCCCATCGACGTCGCGCGCCAGCTCGGCGCGCATCGCCCTTTGCCTCGCCGCGTCGACCCCCTCCACCGCGCCGTGCGCCGTCACGTGCCGCGCCACCCGCGCCCGCGCCAGCGTCAGCAGGGTGACCCGCCTGCGCTGCACCTCCGCCCGCAGCCCGGCCACCTCCGCGTGCTCGGGCGCCCCCTCGGGGATCGCCCCCAGGTGGCGCTCGGCGCCCTCCAGGTTGCCGCCGGTGCGGGTGTCTTCGCGGTAGTTCAGCGTCAGGGCGCGGCGCGCGTCCGCGAGGTGCTCCGCCGGGGTCATCGCGCGAAAGCGGGCGCGGGCCGCCTCCAGCCGCGCGCGCGCCTCGGCGGGCGACACCAGCGTCCCGAGGCCCACCTCGCTCTCTGCCAGCGCCCTGCCGTAGAGCGCCAGCGCCCCCACGCACGCCGCGGGGATCGCCAGCACCACCGCGCCGATCGTCAGGACCCGGCCGATCTCGCTCGCCATGGGGTCCGACGGTACACCCGTCGGGCGCCTACCGGACGATGTACCGCAGCGTGTACGACATGCCCGAGCCGCCGGTGCGCTCGTCGACCACGACGGCGTGGAGCCCGCGGGCGGTGCTCACGTTGTTGAGCCGCGAGCCGTAGTTGGACGTGTCAGCCCCGGTGCCCGTGCCCTGGCAGCTGCTCCCGCCCATGGTGCCGCCGTCGTCGTTGCAGGCGCTCTCCGAGCCGGTGAGCGCGCTGCGAAGGTAGATCGCGGGGTCGTAGTTGGTGCTGCCGCTGCGGCGCGTGTACGTCCCCCGGTCGCTCGCGCACAGGCTGAAGAACTGCGTCGTCGACCCGCAGGTGACGAACCACCGGACGTCCTCGCCCGAGGCCGTGCCCCCGCAGGTGCCCGAGAGGCGGCTCGTGCCCACGAGCACCGTCGAGGCGGTACGGTCGCCCTGCAACAGACGGTCGTCGTAGAAGTACGAGCCCAGGGTGGTCGCGAAGTGCTGCACCCGCAGCGTGAAGGTGCCGGTGCCGCAGCCGCCGACGGCGACGTACCAGGTGCCCGCCCCCAGCACGCCCGCGGTGCGCGAGTTGAACGAGCTGCTGAAGCCCGTCGCCCCGGTGCCGCAGCCGCTGTCGTCGTTGCAGAGCCCGAGGTTGGTGTTGCCCGAGGCGGCCTGGGCCGCCACCGGCTCGCCGCGCTCGTTGGTGATCGACAGCGACGTGTCGAGCGCCGAGCCCGCCGTGTCGAGGTAGACCACCTCGCGCTGCGCCAGCGTGAAGCGGAACCACACGTCCGCCCCCGAGGTGCACCCGCACGGCACCGTCGGGCCGTCGTGCGTGGCGCCCACGGTGGTGCCCGGGACCGTGGTCTCCGCCGCGCCGAGGGTGATCACCCGCGCCGAGGCCCGCGCGTCGTTGCTCGCGCCGCAGCGCCCCGCGGCGCAGCCCGTGCCCGCGGCGCAGGCCGTCCCGCACGCGCCGCAGTGGGCCGCGTCGGTCTGCACGTTGACGCATCGGCCGCTGCACTGGGTCTGCCCCGCGGCGCACACGGTGCTGCACACCCCGGCGCTGCAGGTCGACCCGCTCGGGCAGGTGCGGCCGCACATCCCGCACTGCGTGGCGTCGGTCTGGAGGTTCACGCATCGGGCGCCGCACGTCGTCTGCCCCGTCGGGCACGCGCAGCGCCCCGCGGCGCAGGCCGTGCCCGCGGCGCAGGCCGTGCCGCAGGCGCCGCAGTTGGCGGCGTCGGAGCGGGTGTCGACGCAGCGCCCGCTGCACGCGGTCTGCCCCGTCGGGCAGGCGCAGGCGCCGGCGGTGCAGCGCTGGCCCGTCGGGCACGCGGTGCCGCACGACCCGCAGTTGGCGCTGTCGCTGGTGACGTCGACGCAGACCATCATCGACCCGCTCGGGCACGAGCGCCGGGGCGCCGCGCACGAGCTCTGGCAGGTGCCCCCGGCGCAGCTCTCGCCGGCGCCGCAGGGGCGGTCGCAGGCGCCGCAGTTGCCGAGGTCGCTGGCGGTGTCGACGCAGGCCGCGCCGCAGCGGGTCTGGGCGCCGGGGCACGCGGAGGGCGAGCAGGCGCCGCCGGTGCAGCGCTCGCCGTCGGCGCACGCCTGGCCGCAGCCGCCGCAGTGGGCGAAGGCGATGCTGGGGTCGACGCAGGCGCCGCCGCAGTCGACCTGGCCGTCGGCGCACATCGCGGCGGCCTGGCAGGCGCCCGCGGCGCAGGTCTGGGTGGCCGAGCACGCGGTGTTGCACGCGCCGCAGTGGGCGGGGTCTCCGGCGGTGTCGACGCAGGCGCCGCCGCAGCTGGTCTGACCCCCCGGGCAGGACGCCCGGCACACCGCAGCCTCGCAGGCCTCGCCCTCGCCGCAGAAGCGCTCGCACGAGCCGCAGTGGACGCGGTCGCTGGTGAGGTCGAAGCAGGCGTCTCCGCAGCGGGTCTGTCCGTCGGGGCACATCAGCGGGGGCACGCCGTTGTCGAGGACGCCGCCGCGTCCCCCGTCGGGCAGCGCCGAGGGCACGTCGGCCTCGTCCGAGGGGACCATGGTGTTGCCCGCACAACCCACGAAGGCCCCGAGGAGGAGGGGCGCGAAACACCGGTGCCAGTAGGCCGCTCGCATAGGGCCGCGGACGCTACACCACGTCGCTGTGGCCGCGCGAGCGTGGCCTTGGAGCGGGCATGACCACGCGCGCCCTGCGCGGGCGGTCGCATCGGCTACGCTCTGGGCCCGCAGAGCACCGGAGAGACCCCGTGAACCTAACGATCCCCATCGCCTCGCTCCCCTCGGCGCTCCGGGTGGAGGACGCCGTCGAGGCCGCCTGCGCCGCGGACATCACCTTCATCGAGGAGCGCCTGCGCCGCGGCACCTCGGTGCTCGTCGAGTGCGACAAGGAGCTCTCGCTCTATCTCTACCTCGCGGTGCGGGCGCGGCTGCGGCGCAGCAAGGACGCGCCGCGGCTGGTGGTGGTCGACGGCCGCCCCGCCCCCGACACGCCCTCCCGCGGCAACCTCCCGCGGATGCTGGAGCAGCTCACCGAGGCCATCCGCGGGAGCGTCGACCGCACGCTCATCGTGCTGCTGCACCTCGACGTGCTGACCACCACGCACACGGGGCTCACCCTCGAGGCGCGCGAGTCGATTCCCTTGTTGTATGAGAACCCCGAGGCGGTGCTGCTGGGCTTCCGCGACCCGAGCTTCGAGATCCCGAAGGTGATCCGGGGTGTGTTTCCGGCGAAGCGGGAGATCACGGGGATTCCGCGCGAGGCGCTGCCGAAGATCATCACGCAGCGCGAGGCGAGGGCGCTGCACGCGACGGAGTTCGACCCCTTCGGGATGTACAAGTACGTGTCGGGCTTGAACCCGGTGCGGCTGCGCCGGCTCTTCGCGGAGCTGGAGGCGCGGCGCGAGGCCCCGGCGGGGCGTTCGCTGGCCGCGGAGGTGTACACGGAGATCCGCAAGCAGACGGTCACCGAGGACATCGAGCTGCCCGCCGTGGACCTCGACGCGGACATCGGCGGCTACACCGAGGTGAAGACCCGGCTGAAGGAGGAGCTCATCGATCTGATCCGCCGCAAGGAGGCGGTGGGGAGCGAGGGGGACATCTCGGCGATCGAGTCGCTGCTGCCGCGGGGGGTGATCTTCCACGGGCCGCCGGGCACGGGGAAGACCTACTTCGCCAAGGCGATCGCGACGGCCATCAACGCGAGCGTGATCATCGTGTCGGGCCCGGAGCTGAAGTCGAAATGGGTCGGGGAGTCGCTGCCGTGGGAGGAGGAGGTCCTGGTGGTCGTGAACGGTGTCGCGCGGCGCATTCCGATCGGAGCGCTGGTGGACGGCCATCAGGACACCGACGTCGTGCAGGCGTGGACCGCGAGCGACGATGGCACGAGCCTGCTCGCGCCCGTGAGCGGGTTTCTCAAGCACGCGGGGCCCGACTACGTGGACGTTCTGGTCACGGAGACCGGCCGGGAGGTGCGGGTCACCGGCGGCCACAGCCTGTTCGTCGAGCAGGAAGGGCGCCTGGTCGACGTGATCGCCGATGACGTCGAGCCGGGCACGACGCGCGTCGCCGTCCCACTTCGCCTCGCGGCTCCAGAGACGGTACGCGAGATCGACCTGGCGAAGATCTTCGCGGGCTCAGAGAACGTGCGCGTGCAGGGCTACGACGTGTTCCTCCGCGAGGCGGTCGAGCAGCTCGGTGAGGAGCAGGTCGAGCAGGCGATGGGTCTCCCCCTCGCACGGATGCGCGGTCAAACGGGGCGCGTGCCGGTCCCGATGGCTGCGATCTCTCGGCTGGCGAGCGCGGGCGGGCCGATGGCTCGCCCGGCCGACCTGTCGCTGTACTGCTGGCATCGCCAGAAGGACATGCCCGCGGTCCTGCCGCTCACCGAAGACCTCGGCGAGTTCCTCGGTAAGTGGGTGGCGGACGGCTGCTACACGCGCGGGGGCGTCCGGCTCGCCAACCACGTGCGCGAGACCGACCACTACGAGGCGCTCTGCCGACGGCTGTTCGGCCACGTCACGCGCTACGTGAAGGTCGGGGGCGGCAACGGCGTGGACCTGGTGATCAACTCCACGCTGCTGCAACGGCTGATGGAGCAGGGTCTGGAGATGGCGCACGACTCGCACCACAAGCGGGTCCCGCCGGTGATCTTCCTCGCCCCGCGCCCCGTCGTGGCCGCGTTCTTGCGCGGGTACTTCTCGGGCGACGGGACCTTCACCGGCAAGTACATCGAGGCCTCGACGGTCAGCCGCGGGCTCGCCAGCGACGTGATGACCCTGCTTCAGTACTTCGGCATCGCGGCGCGATGCCGGACGAAGCGGGAATGGAGCGGCTCGACCAGCCACCGGGTGCGCTTCGTCTGGTCGGAGTTCCTGCGGCGCTTCGTCGACGAGATCGGCTTCGCGGACGAGGCGCGCAACGCCGCGATCCGGCACTACGTCGCGAACCAGGGACTGCGGCGCAAGCTCCAGACGCCTGAATCGCACATCACCAACGACGTGCTCTGGGATCTGGTCGTGGAGAAGCGTCGCGAGTCCTACGCCCGCGAGCACGTCTACGACCTGAGCGTCGCCGGGACCGAGCGCTTCGTCGCGGGCTTCGGCAACGTGTTGGTGCACAACTCGGAGGAGAACCTCCGCAGGGTGTTTCGCCAGGCGAGGCAGAGCGCGCCGACGGTGGTGGTCTTCGACGAGATCGACGCCTTCGCGGCGCAGCGCGGGACGTACACGGGGTCGGGCGTGGAGCACTCCATGGTCAACCAGCTGCTCACGGAGATGGACGGCTTCCGGAAGAACGAGATGGTCTTCGTGATCGCGACGACCAACTTCCTCACCAGCGTGGACGGGGCGCTGATGCGGCCGGGGCGCTTCGAGTTCCTGATCGAGATCCCGGCGCCGACGGCGGAGGACCGCAAGGCCATCGCGACCATCTACTCGCAGCGCTTCGGGTTGAACCTCAGCGACGCGGTGATCTCGCACCTGGTGCGTCGCACCGAGGGCATGGCCGACCGGGAGAAGAACATCCCCTTCTCGGGCGACCACCTCCAGTCGGTGTGCCGCGCGCTCAAGCGCCAGTCGCTGCGCACCGGGAGCGGGGTGTTCACCACCGACGACGTCGACCGCGCGCTGCAGCGCAAGACCCGCCGGGCGATCATCCTGAGCCGCGAGGAGGAGCGGGTGATCGGGCTGCACGAGGCGGGTCACGCGCTGCTGGCGATGCTGCTGCCGCGGGCGACTCCCCCGGAGCGCATCTGCATCTCGCAGGACCAGGAGGGCGCCCTCGGCTACGTGCTTCGGGCGGCGCGCACGCGGCCCTACGTGACGACCGAGGACGAGATGCGCGCGGACATCTGCGTGGGTCTGGGCGGGCAGACGGCCGAGCGGATGGTGCTGGGCGAGGTGAGCGTCGGGGCCTACGCCGACCTGCAGCAGTGCAACCAGATCGCGCGGGCGATGGTGGAGGAGTACGGGATGAGCGGCACGCTGGGGCCCCGGGTGATGCTGGCGGACGAGTCGGGGCGGCGCGGCACCGGCGCGAGCGAGGAGCGCCAGGTGAAGATCGACGACGCGATCGACTCGATATTGGCGACGGAGCAGCGGCGGGCGACGGAGCTGCTGGCGACGCACCGGGCGCTGCTGGAGGCGCTGTGGGCGCTGCTGCTGGAGAAGAAGGTGCTGGAGGGCACTGGGCTGACGGACTTCAGCGCGACGGTGACGCCGCCGGCGTAGTACTTCGCCGGCGGGGATGTGAGGGGTTGAAGACACCGTAGGTTCATCGTCCGTAGGGGCGGGGCTTGCCCCGCCCGTTCCGGTGTCGTTTCCTGCGCACGGAACGGGCGGGGCAAGCCCCGCCCCTACGCCCTTTGACTCCTCTGTCGGTCAACCCATCAAGCCCGTACGGAGGGGCGGTCGTCCGGGCCGTCATGGGGATAGGATCGACGGCGTCCACCGATGGCGAAGACGCTCACTCCCAAGGAAGACGACGGGCACGCTGCGTGGCGGGCGCTCGTCGCCAGCATCGACGGGGGGAAGCTGGTGGGCGGCGCGCGCTACCTCCACCTGAGCGCGCTGTCGGAAGAGACGCTCGATGCCATCTGCGCGGCGGTCGCGGGCGTGGGCGCTCCGGTCGAGGGCTTCAACGTCATCAAGCTCATCCCCGACTCGACGCGGCTGTCGCTGCTCCACTACCCGGACTTCTTCGAGCGGGCCTTTCCGCTGCTCACGGAGTCGTGGACCGTCGACCTCGCGGCGCGGCGCTGCGATCGGCGGGCCTACGACCCCGCGCGCAACCCGCCGGTGCTTCACCGCAAGGAGCTGCTGCTCCGGGCCGACGACCCGCGGCGGACGGAGTTCGCCCGCCTCACGGCGGACGCCGAGCGCCACGACCTCTTCGCCAACACCCTCACCATCGGCCACAAGGCCCAGTGGGAAGACCTCCTGCGCGCCAAGGGTCTGCGCATCGAGGGGCACGCGCTGGTGCCGTTGACGAAGCCCGTCGAGTCCGCGACCGAGGCCGTCGATGTGCAACGGCACCGCACGGCGATGGCCCGCCGCGGGCTCTCGACGCCGATGCAGGCGCTGTGGCGGCACGGGTACCTCGCCGGGGCGATGACGGTCTTCGACTACGGCTGCGGGCGCGGCGACGACCTCGCGGCGCTCGAGACCACCGGCGTCGCGGCGCGCGGGTGGGACCCGTACTTCCGGCCCGACGCGCCGCGCGAGGCGTCCGACGTCGTCAACCTGGGCTTCGTGCTCAACGTCATCGAAGACCCGGGGGAGCGGCGCGAGGCGCTCACGCGAGCCTACGGGCTCGCGCGGCGGGTGCTCGCGGTGTCGGCGCTGCTCGGCGGGCGCGCGGCGGAGGAGCGGCACCGGGCCTTCGGCGACGGGGTGCTCACGTCGCGCAACACCTTCCAGAAGTACTTCGGGCACGAGGAGCTCGGGGAGTACATCGCGACGGTGCTCGGCCGGGAGCCCGTGTCCGTGGGGCCGGGCTTGTTCTTCGTGCTGCGGAGGGACGAGGACGAGCAGGAGTTCCTCGAAGAGCGGCAGCGCTCGTCGGGTCGCTATGGGGCGATGCCGGCGGCGCCCGCGCGGCCGGTGGTGGAGCGCGGGCCGAGGGCGGCGAGGCAGCCGAGGGCGAAGGCGCCGACGCGGTGGGAGAAGAACGCCGAGCTGCTGGAGGCCTTCTGGGCGGCGTGTGTGGCGCTCGGGCGGACGCCGCGCGAGGGGGAGTTCGCGCGGCTCGGGGAGCTCACGAAGGAGGTGGCGTCGGCGCCGGTGGTGCTGCGACGGATGACGGAGGAGAAGGGGGCCGAGGAGATCGACCGGGCGCGGACGCGGCGGATGGGGGACCTGTCGGTGTTCCTGGCGCTCAACGTCTTCGAGCGGCGGCGCTCGGCGGGGAGCTGGGGCGCGCGGGCGCAGGTGGATTTGAGGGAGTTCTGGGGCTCGTACGCGAAGGCCACCGAAGCGGGGCAGGCGCTGCTGTTCTCCTTGCGGGACCCGAAGGGCATCGCGGCGGCCTGCGCGACGGCGGCGGCGCAGGGCTTGGGGGGCCTGGTGCCGGGGGAGTCGCTCCAGGTGGACGCGCGGCTGGTGAACGAGCTGCCGCCGACGCTGCGCGTGTACATCGGGTGCGCGGGCAAGCTGTATGGGGAGGCGCAGCAGGCTGACGTGGTGAAGGTGCATATCGCATCGGGGAAGGTGAGTCTGATGCGATATGACGACTACGAGGGCTGCGCGATACCAATGTTGATCGAGCGGGTGAAGGTCGATCTGCGGCGGCAGCAGGTGAGTGATTACCGATATGAAGAGGGCGGGGAGTTCGCGCCGCAGCCGCTGTATATGAAGTCACGGTACATGCACCCCGCGATGGAGGGGTACGACGCGCAGCGGGTCTTCGATGAGGGGCTGCGGGCGGCTGCGGGCGCGGCGGGGTTGGCGGTGGACTGGGAGGGCTACGGGCCGCCGATGGACGCGTTGGGCGGGGTTCTCGCGGGGATGACGGCGCCCGAGGGGATGCGGGTGGTCGGGGGGCGGTAGCGGGGCGGGGGAGGGGCGGCGTCAGGGCTCGACGAGGCGAAACGCGTTGGCCATGCGCTCCTGCTGAGCACGCCCGATGCCGACTGCGGAGGCCTCCTCGCGCCAGGTGCGGGCGGCGGCGACCACCTCATCGACGATCGCGGTCGCGCGTGATGGCTTCAGTCGGAAGTGCTCCGCCACCGAGCGGGCGAGGTCGAGGTCCTGGGCGTTCTCGGTCTCGTCGACGTTGAGGACCAGTCCGTCGCTCCGCGCCACGGGGTTGAGGTCATAGGCCGGGCTGAGGACCCAACCCGTGCCGCGCGGGTCGAGGAGGAAGCCGTGGTTCCGGAGGTGATCGTCGACGTTGGAGACGCACATGGAGAAGACGATGCGCCGCCAGAGCTGTTCGAGGTCTCGCGCCGGGTAGGCGCCTTGCCGCGCCAGCACCTCGGCCAGTTCGAGGTAGCTGGCCGGCTCACCGTCGAGGTGAGCGGTGAGCGTCATCGCCGACGCGAAGTGGACCCGCGCCCCGCTACCGGCGCGGTCGAAGCGCCTCGCGAGGAAGGTGTGGTGACGGTGACCGAAGCGCTCGACGCGGGCCTCGGCCGTGATGACGCCCGCGCGACGAGCGAGGCGGTGCAGCACTCCCTCCCAGGCGCCCACGTCGTGGGTGTCGTCGCGGCTCGGGAACTTGGCGATCCAGAGCGCACCATCGACGGCGACGACGCCTGCCTTCGGGCGCGCCCCGCCCAGCGAGCTTCCCGGGGCGATGAGCAGGCGCAGCCACCGCGCGTACGAGGCATCGTCCTCGACGCCGTCGCGCTCCAACTCCAGGCTCGCGTGTTCGAGCTCTCGCAAGGAGGCCCACGGCGGAGCGGCGAACTCACGGTTGTCGTCGAGGTATGCCCCGTCGCCTCGCCGAAACCGGAGTGCCCCCATCCGGTGGCCGTCGTAGACGCCGAGCAGGTAGTCGAGCTCCTGCAACGGCCTGACGCGACGACCCTCCTCGCGCGCGCGCAGCGCCTCCCGGCGATCGAGCAGCACCCGCCCCCACCGGTCTGGGGACGAGTCGAGGAACACACCGAAGTTCGCTCGCTCGCCGGCTGCGTACTGTGGCCCCGGGTAGAGCCCGAGGTCGGGGTCGAGGCCGAGTGCAGAGCCGGAGTGCAGCCACGCCGGGTCGTACTCGAAGGAGAAGACCTCCCGGCCTCGCGACGACACGGCGTGGAGGTCGCCGACCCGTGCGATCGACGGCAGGCCGTCCCAGTCGGCCCAGACCTCGACCGAGCGTCGTGCGCCCTTCACGTCACGGGGCCTTCGTCGAGGGGGTGGTTGGGGTCGAGCGCGGCCTCCGCGGCGCGCGCTTGCGCGTCTCGAGGGAGGCATCCTGGAGCTTGCGACCGAGCTCGTCGTCCTCCGCGACCGCGGCGAGCTGTTTCAGGAGACCGAGAACGTGGAGCACGTTGGCGTACGCCCCGATGCTGACGCCCGCCTCGCCGCGCTCGATGGAGCGCAGGGTGGTGCGGGCCATGCCGGCGCGCTCGGCGACGAGCTCGGTGCTCAGGCCGCGGCGCAGGCGGGCGAGCCGGATGCTCTCGCCCAGGCGGGTGAGGCCGCGGGCGACGGTGGGCAGGGAGGGGGTGGTGGTGCGACCCATGATGGATCGTATCCTAGCCAATAAGTGCAAATGTTGGCCAGGATATGAACAGTTGAAGGTCGCGAGGACCGCGCGATCGGGAAGCTCCTCGCCCTGGCCGATGAGCTCACGTCGCAGGGTCGATACGCCGCGGTGCTCGTCTTGATGGCGATCGACCTCGGGCTGGTGCGGCTCTCCGAGGGGTGTGGGCTCGAGGTGGCGAACCCGATCGATCGGGAGGTGATCGTCCGGCACCTGCTGGTGTCACCGCGCGCGGCGCTGCCGCAGATCGGGTCGACGTGGCTCGATGCGGACGGGCGCTTCGACCGGGGGCGCTTGCTCGATGCGTTCGTGGGGTTCTGGAGGCAGCACGGGGAGGTGCTGCAGGGGGCGGCGCCGTACCAGGAGGTGGCGCCGCACCGGGTGTGGATGGCCTTCCTGGCGAGGGTGGTCAACGGCGGCGGGAGCATCGAGCGGGAGTACGCCATCGGGCGCGGGCGGATGGACCTGCGGGTGACGTACCGGGGCGAGACGCTCGCCATCGAGATCAAGACCTGGCGCACGGGCGACAAGAAGAACCCCTTGAAGGCGGGGCTGGCGCAGATCGACGAGTACCTGGCGGGCACCGGGCTGGAGACGGGCTGGCTGGTGATCTCCGATCAGCGGAAGGGACAGGGCTCGGTCGCGAAGCGAACGCGGGTGGAGGCGGGCACGACGCCCGGCGGGCGTGGGGTCGCGGTGGTGTGGGGGTGAGTGGCGGGCGCGTCGTCGGGGGATCGGCTGAAGTGGCGACTCCACTCACGTCAACCCAATGTGGCCTCGCCCGAAGGGACGACTCCGCTCAGGTCGACGGACACCGGGCCCTCCTCTTGCTGGTCTACAGGCGCCGAGCCATGGAATTGGCTCAATAGCTCCGCCGCGCTGACGTTCGCGCCCAGCGCGGCCAGCCCCTTGGCGAGTCTGCCTGCGCAGCTTCGCTCTATCAGAGCGCGAACATTCTCGCTCATATCGCCTGGACGAATCGCTTTGTCCTTACAGAACTCTTTGATCTCTCGTTCGATGTAGTGCGAAACGGCCTGCCGCCGCACGACTCCCCGGTGCACCTCCAGAAGCGCCGCCGCCTCCGGGTGATCCGGTCGCCACAGCTCACACAACATCGCTCGAAACTTCGGCCATTCGTCGGGCCTGAGCTCGGTCGGAAGAAGGATCTTCTTGAGGTTGAAGTTGGTCGCGATCAGCGTGCCATCCGAGCGGAGCTCGCCATGGAAGACCGCGACGAGGTTCGCCAGACCCTCCAACTTCTTCGGCAAGAAGAACTCATTGATGTCGACGAGGTAGCCCTCAAACATCGACAAGACCTCCTCCCTCAGAAGGGATTCAACGGGAGTAGCAGCCTTGGCACGCTCGGTGTTGATCTGTTCAATCACCCCGAAAAAACTAAGGAAGAGAGCATTCTGAAAGGCCGCCGTCGTCAGCGTGTCCGCATAGAGCTCATCCGTCACCCAGGCGCGGACCTTGATACGACCTGCGATCGCCTTCGGCACGCCGGACAGCAGTCGGGCAGCGCGGTCGCCATGGAACCCAGCGATCTCTTGCTCAAGGTTGGCCTGGCGGGCACGAAAATCCTCGCGGCTCTGACGAAGCTCGGGAGTGTCGAACTCGCCCTCCTGCAACATCTCATCAATCTTCTTCTGGAACTCCGAGAACACCCGGTTCATCCCTTCCCCTTCGAAGAGGATCGCGCGGTAGAAGTCTGAGGTCGCGCCCGCCTCCAGCTTGCTGTAGAGCATCGCCGCAGCCTCGTGATGCACGAGATAGGGGGCGAAGGCGTCCAGCCCTCGTACGATCACGGGGAGGTATACATCGACAAATTCCTCCTCCAGTATCGTCATGCTATCCCGGTCGCACGAGTCGCGTCGAATGACCTTCTCCGCGCCGGGCGGGAGCCTGCCGTGAACCCCGAGTCGCTCGAAAAAGCACGGGGAAAGTTGCTTCTTCAGCCAGAGATTTTGCGACCTGATCGTGAGCCCGGGCGCAGGCGCATCGGCCAGCATCAGGCGCTCCACAAGTCCGTTGAGGTGGGTCACCCCGGTGATCGCGACCGGCGACTTCAAGACCGAACGGTCCTTGTCGTTGTCCAGTTCGATCGCAGACAGACGAATGGCCTCCGTACTACCGATGTTGAGATCCTTGATGTACCCAAGGACGCCGCGGAGAAACATCGCCACGAGGTCTCGATCGTCGAGCAGGATATTTCGCGATCGGGTGACCGGGCGGGCGCTCTTGTTCAGTGCCAGGAAGATCGATCGGCACGCGCTGTGGACCTTGAGTTCCATTCCCGATTGCCGTCCGTCGAGCTGCGGGAATACGCAGAACATGATGGGCATCTTCGCGCGGTCGAGATCGAACTTTGCAATTCGATCGGGCGTCCAGATCCGGTAGTAGGGCTCGACGTTGCGCGTATTCTCTGGCCACTTCTTGATGTTTCGATACAGCGCGAGGAGGCTCATCGCACGGTGCTGGCCATCCACGATGACGAGCTTGCATCGGTTGGTGTTGATGCTCAGCTGCGCGTAGTCGTGTGCCTGTGCGACGCCGTCCACGAGCCACTGGCGCAGCTCGAACACCTCTTGCCCGACCGCCCCGGAGCGGATCAGGTTGTACGGTACATTGTGCTCATGGATCGTAGTCTCCTCTACCTTCGGATAGTACGGGGCGGGCTTCCCGGACGAGTCCGTCGGGAGGAGCACCACGATGATCGGAGGGAAGAGCTTCACCAGCCCCGCATCGGACTGCTTCAGGAGGTACGGGATCAGCTCCGTCGACACCCGCGAGTCGTCGATGTCCCGTTGCATGATCTGGTCGAAGTCGAGTGTTCGTGGGTCATAGACCTCTCGAAACGGCGCGATGCGAGAGAGGAGTCGCTCCTGATGATCCCCCTCGAGCTCCAGGCCGATGTGGCTGAGAAGGTAGTGCACCCGCACCGAGGAGACGGATTCGTCGGACACGACGAAGTCACCCATCGAGCCCTTGATCGTAAGATCGAGCGCGCTCTGCTTCTTCGGAGCCATTGGAGGAATCATCGGCACTGCCTTTCGTCGAGCGTGCGGTGGATACGACTGCGAATACGTCCTTCGATCCTCAAGCCTGATTGATCAAGTCTTTCCAATCATCATCGGATATCGTCGCGAAAACATCTCTGAGTATCGTGGAGTATCGCAGGCATACCGCCGCGGTAGAAACAGCAACAGCCACCGCATCAGGGTCTGCCACACCTCCGATGGGTCTCGATCGATCCCATCGGTCTCCATCCATTCTCGGAGGAAATCACGAATCTCCCCGAATCGCCGCGGGCGGTCGAGTACACTGTCGAGACCGACCACGATCGGACTCTGGATGAGCAGCGATCCCACGAGAAGTCGAAACTTGTCCGCTGGCAAACCCGGCGGCAGATCGAGGGCGGCCAGGTCGGCGAAGGTCTGCTCCTGCCCCGAAGAAGTCAGCTCCCCTGCGCTACCAGAATAGGCGCGATACAAAACATCCGGGTGTCGAGTGTGGGGGATCCACGTCACGTCGCCCATCGGCGCCAGCGCGGCGACTGACGTATCAAGAGGGGCGCTGACGAAGAGGGCTTCCGACGCCTGCTGGATCAAGTCGCGCATCTCGGTAGTCGCCTCGACGGACCGCGCCGACAGCCGCCGCTCGAACTCATCGAACTGACCACACCTAGCGTCCGACTCGATGAGCAGTTCGAGGTTACTCCTGGGCGCCCAGCCCAGCGCAGCCGCGGTCAGGTTCGCGGAGCCGACCAGGACCCGATCGTCGGCTCGATAGTATTTCGCGTGAAGCTCTGTGCACAGCCGGAGCGTCGTACCCACCCTGTTGAGCACCTCGTCGAGGACCCCGAGGTCACTCACCCCCGCGGCCACCTCCTCCGGGCGCCACCGGGTGTAGACCACGACTGCCGCCTCCGGATGAATCGACTCAAACAAACGTTGGATGATCCTCTGTTTGATGAACGGAGCCACCAGCAGCACCCGCTGGCGTCCAGACGCCAACAGCTCCTCCAGCCGGGCGCCACAGTCGATCGCGCCGCCCGCCTGAGACTGGCGAGCGTCTTGTGGCGGATCGAGGATCGCCGGTCTCGGTCCCCTACTCATTGCGGAAGAAGTCCCTCGCGACGCGGCCCCAATCCAGCCGCGCCATCTGGGCTTGCTCCTTCCGCCGCCCGTCGGTGAGCTCGTCCTCGTATCGCGCCCACGACTCGAGCAGCAGTTTGAGCCCCTCGTACGACTGGTGCAGCCGCTGCTTCAGCGCCGCGACGTCGTCCGTGTCATCGTCGGAGCTTCGCAGCGCGACCAGGTGCTCATAGGCAGGGTGATTGGTGTTCAATCCGATGAAAATCGTGCCCGCCTTGATACGAACCGTGAAGAACTCCGGCGTCTGCATGTCGGCATCGTAGAAGGCGAACTTCGCGTGGCTCTCGACGACGGCGGCTCCGAGCGGCCGCGCCTCGTCTACCGAGAGGCCCGCAGCCTCCAGCACGCGAGTGATCTGGCTCATCTTCTCTTCGGGCGTGCTGGAGTCGGGCGCGTCGCTGCCGCCGACGTTGCCATCACGCTCGCGCTGCTCGGCGGCGCTCTTGCCTCGCGACTCGGCAGAGTTGGCATCCTCGTGTCGCTTCCTCTTGCTCTCCGAACGCCCCTCGGCGGCCTTGATGGCCTTCCTGATCGCCTGAAGGTTGCTCTCGATATTGAGCTTGACGTGGACCAGGAGCATCCGAGGGTCATTGTCTTCGATCCATGCCTCCTTCAGCTCCTGCTCAGTGGCGTAGCCCTCGCGAAGGGCCATCTGATCGAGGCTCAACGTAGAGAACTCCGCTAACGCGCGCGCCCCCTGCTTGTTGTTGGGTACGCCGAAGATCTCATCGAGCGCAGGGGGGAAGTCGACCTCGATTCCCCACCATCGCTCCCGCGGATCATACCCCACGCACCATCCGGTCTGAAGCTCCAGTTCACGTCGCGCCCGCACCACTGAGACCCCGATGTTTCCGCCCGCGTGCTTGCCGTGAAGGAGTCCGCCTGCGCTGTGTCCCGCACGAGCGGCCCTCTTCGCGACGGAGATGCGCACCGTGACGGTGTGCGACTTGCCATCGACGGTGTGCGAGGCCGTGTACGGCTCTCCATACGCCTCGAACATAGCATCAGTGTCCCAGGGTGCTGGTGTCGCCGTGCCCGCCATCAGGTACAGCGGGTCGTTGGGGCGCACGTCCTCGTCGAACCCCGCCTCGCGCTGTCCGGTGACGAACGACGCCATACGGATCCTTCCCTTCCCCTCCGATAGGAAGTATCGATAGATTCGGCCAATCGTGAATTCGGAGTTGCGGAAGATCGCCTGGGCGGTCTTCCAGTCGCACCGATCGAGTTTGCTCCACAACACTAGCGTGCCGCTCTTCGCGGCCTTGACCGTCGCCGAGATTCGCAACCACTCAGCCGGAATCGCTTTGCCTTCCGGCAGCGGCACGTCCCGCAGTTCTCCCGCCTCGACCTCATCGAGGTCGAGATAGCTGTGCATCGCCGACGCCTGGCCAGACTGCCAGCTCCACACGTCGACGCGACGTGCCTGCGAGATCGACGAGTTCGGTAGTCCCATACCGAATCGACCGATGCCCGATCGGTCGTTGAGGCGCTCGCCGTTGCCAAACTGCAGCGCCCTCCGCAGCACCTCCGCGCTCATCCCGATGCCGTCATCGACCACGGCGATCTGCTGGACCCTGCGCCGGGTCTGCTGCTTCACCAACACCTCGTCCTCCTTGCAGAGGACCTCCACGCACCGCGCCCCCGCCTGCACGGCGTTGTCGACCAGTTCGGCGATCGCGTAGGCCGCGTTCTTGTATCCGCTGTCGCGCATCGCCTTGACGGCGAGGCGGGTCGGAACGACGTCGAAGCCCTGCTCAGACTCTACTGTTGCCATACATCCTCCCAGTTGCTGAACGCCTCACTGATGCTGCGAAACCCCGGCAGGGCGGTGTCCACCACCGTGACGATCTCGGCCTCGCGATTGCCCCCAGCGAGCTCGCCGCGAATCGCTCGCCCCACCATCTGGCTGTACAAGACCAGGGACTTGGTCGGCCGCGCGATGAGCGTCGCGCTCGTCTTTGGTGCGTCGAAGCCTGTTGTCAGCACGCCGAAGTTCGTCAACACCCGGGTCTCATCGGCGGCGTGGCTCTTGTACCAACGAATCGCCGCTGACCGCTCGTCACCCGGCGTCGCGGCGGTCACCGATCGGGTCGGAATCCCATGGAATCGAAGCACGACGGCGAGAATCTCCGCGTGCTCCACGGTCGTACTGAAGACGATGATGCGGCGGTGTCGACGCGCCAGCGCTCGCACCGCGTTGGCGATATAGAGATTGCGGAGATGGTCGTCGGCCAGCTTGCGGAGGACCGATGTCGGGATGTCCAGCTGCGACGCGAGCGATCCGCGTTCGAGCTCGGTGAGCTCGGGCCCCTGGTGCTCGATGGTCTTGTACGACGGCCGGGCGAGATAGCCCTCTTCCACCAGATATTCGACGGGATTCTTGTATCCCGGTATCTGCAAGGTGACCTTCTGCTTCGAGAAGAACTCTGCGAGCTCCGCGTCCGCATCGACATCATTCCATGTCCGGCCCGGGGTCGCGGTGAGGCCCAGCAGGCCGACGCCGTCGCGCCGGGCGACGAGGGCCTCGACGATGTGTCGATAGGTGCGAGCAATCGCCTGGTGGGCCTCATCGAAGACGATGAGGGTCGTCCGGTCGCCGAGGCGGGCTAACCACGCCGGGTCGCGGATGGCCCGGCTGTAGATTCGCGCCAGTCCAGCGACCGCGAAGCCCTCGCGGGGGAGGTCGCCGCCGGGCAGCGTGTGCGCTCCCCACCAGCGGTGTATCGGAGTCGTGCGGTTGCCGAGGCGACTCCATGCCTTGGTGAACTCCTCCGCGGCCTGGTCGCAAAGCTCCTCTGCAGCTGCGAGCCAGAGCACCAGGCCCTCTTCGGTGCTCCTCATGTGCCCCGCGACGAGGCTCATGGCAGTCCGCGTCTTTCCAGACCCCGTCGGCATGTGCAGCAGCACCCGATGGGGCGCCGCAGCAAGCATTCGCGACGCGCTCAGGGCCGCGGTCCGCTGATGCGGAAAGAGCTGATAGCCTCCCTCGACCTCGCAGGCCGGCGTTGGCGGCGGGGGCTCCTTCTCAAGCTCGGCCACGCCGAAGAACGAGAGCAGCAGCGTCGCGACGCCCGAGCCGCGGCGCACATCGAGACTCGCCAGTTGCGCGAAGGGATCTCGCCCGGGTGCGATGGACAGGTGTCCGAGGAGATCCACCGCCTCGGCGGGGCGGAGCAGGTCGAGCATCTGGAGACGCATCGCCCTGGTCAGCAGAAGCTCGGGCGCAGGGTGGAGCTCGAGCAGGATGGAGCGCAGGCTCGACGGCGACGCCCGCTCCTGGTCGAGCGCGAAGAGCAACTGAACCACGCTCGCGCCAATGAGGTCCTGCAAGAGGGATCCGTCAGCTCGACTCAAGAGGTCACTGAACTTCACCTTCGCCCCCCTCTCCTCCGCTCCTACAACTCACAAATCAGACACGGCCGGTCCTCATCATCCGGCTCGTCGTCCGGCTCTGCGAACACGCTCGCCAATGGCAGGTTCCGCCGCTTCGCGGCCCGCTCCGGCCTGCCCTCCGCCCC
>Ga0247843_1001448_pt1 | contig 48256 bp, 28 predicted proteins | sample LaCruzMarch2017__FD_192420 | JGI IMG/M metagenome (GOLD analysis project Ga0247843, IMG submission 192420) | Freshwater microbial communities from meromictic Lake La Cruz, Castile-La Mancha, Spain - LaCruzMarch2017_8m | ecosystem: Environmental > Aquatic > Freshwater > Lake | place: Spain...
AGGGGCAGTGGAGTGGAGCGTGATATAATCTTCGCCCGCGAGTGAGGGGTTGTAAAACAGGAATTTAACGTTGGTCTGACTCGTTTTGGGGAAGTTGTAATAAATCCAGATTTCGTACGGAGAAGCTCCCGGCTCGTCTTCCACATGCAACAGATCATCGGGAGGTCCAAAGCGCAGGTAGGCGCGGCCACGATCAGATTCGAAGCCGTATCGAAACCCACTTTTAAATTTATCGTGTACAGCATTGGCAAGCTCCATGTAACGTCGGTAGGCGGCTTCAGGGTCGTTGGGATCTTGAAGAACAAAGTGACGAAAGATGAAAAAACGCTTGTTTTTCAGGTCCTTATCTCGGTTTACGTTGTTCAGCATTTCAGCATCGTCGCCGGTCACAATGGGAGAAAGCGCTGCCAGGGTGTATTTCAGTTGCTTTTCGTCGAGATTTTGGGTGAATTGCTTTGCGAGCGATTCATCGGTAATGTCGTTTTCGTTGAACTGAAGGAAAGGATTGCTGCGCTGGAACGCAAGGCTCCGGGTAGCGAGCAAATTGTTGGCCGCATCACGCGCTTCGATGGTGAGGGAGTAATTGCCGCTTTCGAGTTTACTAATGTCCATCTGAACGAGTAATGCGTCAATGTCGGTCGGCTTTTTGCGCTGACTGCCCGTGGAAATCAGGTTTTTGACCCCATTGCCTTTGTCCTGTTCAATAAAGTACCGCACGAGATAATCGGCCCCTGAAATGCTTTTATTGGAATGATAAATTTCGCCGTAAAAAGCAAGGCGTGTGGTGCCGCGCTCATAGAAATTGAAAGGCAGGGGTTCAAGGAAATAACCATTCTTTGTAAAAGGACTGGAGGTTTCGTCCTTTTTGAAACTGCGCAACAATTGAATTTCGCTGAGGTAGAGTTTGTCGGATAGACGAACACTGACCGGAGCTTTGTAAGCGTCTTTATTTTCAGCCGCATTGAGATCTTGCACCGTCAATTCCAGTTCATAATCCCCCTCTGGTACGGGCAAACGTTTCACGTCAATAATGCTTTGAGCCACATCTACCAAGGGGCTTTGAAGGTTGTATTTTTCATAAGCAACTACTATGTCGCCATTTTTGACCATAATCAAGATTTCTGCGCCCGCTTGCAACTTCTCCCCATCCACTTTTTTATACTTAAGTGTCACTGCTGCGATCTCAAAATTCACCTCAATGTAAGGTTTGCCGTCTGGGGTACTGTAGACGGCATAAGATACACCGAGGTCAAGGGCATGGGCATATTGAGACATTGCAATCAACATACTGGATGCAATGAGGCCGCGTAATAATATGTTTTTCATAGACTTGCCATAAAAATGATGATGGATGGGTAAGCTTTGAGATGGGTAAAAACTTTACTCCAGAATCTCCTATCAAATATAGGAGTTCCTGGAGTAAAGCGGAGGAACTCTTTTTGGCAAAAGTCAGGTTTCTAAAGTTATTCCACCTTCACCCTCACACCCTTTGAGTGACTTGTAAACTCTGGCGCATACATACACTGCATCGTCGTAATCCCGTTGCTCATATCGCCACGAAGGGACACCACGAGCGGGTACTCGAACACGAAGGTGCCACGCGGCAGGTAATCAATGAAAAAGTGCGTGGCTAAATCCTTGGTGCTTTCATAATAACCCAGACCACCTTGCCAGCGATATCCACTCAACACATTGATGGGCTCGAGCCCGGAGGCTCGCATATCCTTCAAGTGTACAAACTCCATAGCACGGTCTACCCGGATTTCAATGCGGACTTTGATCTTGTCGCCGCGTTTGAGGGCCTGGCCATCCGAGATCAATTTCAACACGAGCCCGGTAGGCGAGTTTTCTTCCAGATACAGTTGTTTTTCAATGGTGAGCGGCGTTTTTTTGAAGTTCTGGATCTTATCCAGATCCTCAAAATACTGCCAGTAAGCCGCACCCCACACAATGTTGGAGTTTGGATTTTCGACCTTTATTTCAGACCAGGATTTTTTGACTTCTTTACCCGACCAGCTTTGTTTGAAATATCCCGTTCCTGCTTCGTACTCGTTGACTTTTAAGGGTTTACCACCCATCGAGACATTAACAGGTTTTGAATTTTCAAGCCATTTGGCTGGCGCGGGGCTGAGCCCCGTGTCCAGAAGCAATGCATACACAGCCTCCGCGGTAGCTTTGGTACTTTCCCAGCGGTTGGTTTGTTTGTTTTTCAAAAGCCAAATGCGCAATTCTTCCACCGCTTTGGTATCATTGGCGACCTCGCTGAATACTTCTACCATGAGGGCCTGAGTTTCCACGGGTAATTGGTACCAGTAGTAACCCCAATCCACCGGCCAGAACATACCGAGTTCTTCTTTCATAGTAGCGCGTTCGCGGAGGCTGGCCACGATCTTCGCAGCGGCTTCTTTACGGCCATAGCGGTGCAAGGCCAGTGCCAGCATTCCTTCCTGATACAAGCCCTTGCCGAGCCAGTATTTTTCAGCCTGGCCAAGGTAATAGCCAATCTCCTTTCCAGGGCGATCCACAGGCCGAAATGAACGAGTGTAGAGGTATTGGATGGCCATGCCGTCGAGATGGTCGTCTTCCATTTTGGCCTTGCCTTCCTTCACAAGTCGTTCTAATTCAGCATATTGCTCGTTGAGTTTTCGGTCGCAATAGCCCATAGCCTTGTCTATCATCTGCGCGGATTTCTGATCCTTTTGAGGATCGAATGCACCGAGTTTTTGAAGGTGCATGAACCCACTCACGATGTGTTGGGTAATGTACCAACTGTCTTTTCCGCCCGTAAACCAGGGCCAGCCGCCGCTGTTCAATTGCCGTTCGGCGAGGGTATTCACGGCCCGTTCCCGTTCATCGGCCATGCGGTTGAGATCAAAGAGCAGGGCAATGTTCTGCTTTTGTTGCTCCTCACTTTGAGCATGGAGTACCCAGGGCGTTTCCTCCAATAATGCGTATTTGAGCTCCTGATTTTTGCTCAAATTGCTCTTCATCGCGCCAGCCCCCTGCCCCCCTTGGGGGGATGCCTTCCAGCGGTCAAATACGCGCTTGATGTTCGGCATCTTTTCTACCACATTGGAAGCCAGGGTATTGGCATACAAGCGGCTGAAAATCTGCTCCGAACATTCGTGCGGAAACTCCATCAAATAAGGTAAGGACTGCACCGCATACCAAACAGGATTCGAGGTAAACTCCAAGCTGTAGTTATGGGTGGTGAGTGATCCGTTATTGTCGGGTGCGTTTTTCAGGTTTTCAAAGGTGAAGGTCTTGGTCTGATTGCCACGCAGGGAAATGGGCAGGGTTTCTGTGACCAGCATTCGGTTGCTGACCACCGGGATGGTGCTCTCCTCGCCGTCCCGGAAGTTATTGCCATCGGCAAAAATCTGCCAGGTAACGGCACCAGAATAGTCATCAGGCACCTTTACACGCCAGGACACCGCGCCGGATTGGCCAGGCAGGACCGAGAAGCGGGCGATTTTGTTGTTCCTCGCTATCCCAAAGGGGCCTTCCACCACGGCCAGTGTGGTTGCGTCCAACAAACTTAAGGAGGCTGAACCTTCGATTTTTTCCTTCGACAAGTTGCTGACTTTGGCTGAAAATTCAATTTCATCGCCCTGGCGCAGGAATCGCGGCGGGTTGGCAATGACCATGAGCTCCTTTTGTGTCACCACTTCTTTGACTGAAAGAACCTGCTGCAATTCCTTTGTATGGGCATAAGTAAGCAGTTTCCAGCGTGTAAGCGCCTCGTTCATGGTGAATTTCAGGAGGACGTTGCCTTCCGCGTCGGTGCGCAGTTCGGGGAAGAAAAACACGGTTTCGTTCAAGTTGCGACGGATGGATTCTGCTGCGGGTGGTGGAGTGGGCTTCTGCGCCCCTTCATCTCCCGGATCAAAGGTGACTACAGAATCCACCATGGCATCCTCTTCGTTTTTGCCTGCCCTTTTCTTGGCCGCGCCACCAGCAGGTGCCGGGGCTGCCATACCCTCCGGTGCATTGCTTTCTCTGTCCATGGATTTTGACATATACACGTTCCCACGATAGGGATTGAGATCATGTTGGCCCCACATTGGGAAGTCAAACCAATTCAGTTCGGGATAGGATCTAGTGGGTACGCCTTCCAGTGCGGAGCTTTCAAAACGTAAATGCCCGCCGATTGCGCCAAAATTTTCGGAAGCGTTCAGATTGATCCGGGAATAATTCCCGGGATATGGAATCCCCGACCAACTCTGCTCCCGGAATTGATCCAGAGAAGCATCGTACATCGCAGCCACCATTTCGGCAGCTACTTTGTCTTTTTTCGGGCCGCTGATCTTGATGCGCCATTCCTCTTTTTGCCCTGGCGCGAGTTTATCGCGGAAGCTTTCGTAGCTGATTTTCAGGTCTTTGTTGCTCCAGGGCACGTTGATATAAACCTGTTCTGGCCCATACACCCGGTTATTTTTGATGCAGAAATAATGCGTCACGATACCGCCCCGGTTTTCTTCACGCACCGGGATTTCAACGCTCGAAAGTCCCCGCATCAAACTGCTGACCCATTCGGGCTTTTGCAAGGCACCCAATTCTTCTTGTGCAAAGAAGAAGTACAGTCCCTCCGGTTTTCCACCAAAAGATATTTTCGCGGTTTCGCCGGGCTCCAGGGTTGTTTTTTCGGCTACGGCACTGGGCTTTTCAAAACGTGTTTCGGCAGTCCAGACCCTTACAAATTTTTTGACCTCCACCTTTTCTCCAAAAGCATCCTGGGTAGTCAATGTTGCTACATACCAGCCTGCTTGTGTACGGCCTTGATGCAAGTCCAGGGTTTTGTCAGTGGCGGTGTTGAATTTTATGCTGCGGGTAAAATCTTCCCGTCCCCATTTTTCGGGATCGTCCTCGTCTTTCCATGCCATATCGGGGAACATTCGTTCAAAATCGCTTTTGGTAATGGTACTGAGGTCGGGGCGTTCCCACAATCGGTCCTTGAAAAACTGTTTAGGGGCCACCAGCCGTTGCAAGGTGATTTGACCCTCGGCAGTTTGTGTTTGTCCGGCCATATTGGTCGTCCGAATTCCAACATGACGCAGGCTGTCAAGCTGAATTTCGTTGGGCAAATCCCATTGGACTTGTAGCGCAACGTAGCCCGCGCTCACATTGGCGATGTTGCTGCGCGTTTCACCCGTGATGTCTGTTATATCCACAAAGACCTGATAATCAAATACGGGTTGATCTTTTTTCGGAACACTTGGGTCGGGGATGGCCGTGAATTCAACCGCAAAACCGCCGTCTACCCCTGTGGTGGTAACGCCGTTGGTGATTTCCATTTCTGGAGCATTGAAGTACCAGGGGCGTTTCCAGGAGCGGTAATAATCCCAAAACGGGAATCGTGCCGTGCGTACAACACGGTATTTGACCTGAGCCCCGTCAACCACATTGCCTGCGTAGTTTTTAGCCTCTCCGCGCACCGTGATTTTTTCGTTGACGCGGAATGCGCCTTCCACGGGCTTCATCGTCACTTCGAAGCGGGGCCGTTTGTACTCCTCTACACTGAAAGAAACCTGTCCTTTTGCTCCTTCAATTGCTTGAATCTGCATGTTGCCAGTCAGACCTGTTGCAGGCGCCGTGAAACTGCCGTTGAAGGTGCCGTACTCGTTACTTTTCAGTTGCAATTGGCCTTTCGCCTGATAGTTTGCATCCTTGAATACGACTGTCACGGTTTGGTTTGCGACAATTTTAGGCAGCGATTTTTTTCCGTCTGTGCTGTTATTGGGTTTAAAAACCAAACCTTTGAAATAAACCGTTTGGCCTGGTCTGTATATACTCCGGTCGGTGAAAAACTGAACTTGAGTCACGCGGTCGGGGTTGTCCCGCTGGGCGTAGTTGTAGGCTTGGCCAATCCAAAGCGTGTCTTTGCCCAGCGTGGCGCGTACGAGCACGGATCGGCTTTCAGGCATGATGCTTTTGGCAAAACCTTCGCGGTCGCTCATGCCAGAACCGATATTTTGGAGTTGCCGGCGACCTGAATCGTAATCGTTGCGGAAAAAATCCAGTTTAACTCCTGCCAATGGGGCGCCAGAACTGCGGTCAGCCAGCACAAAACGGGTCTTTCCGAGTTCGTTGTAACTCACCGAAGCGATGTTGGAAACGGCAAAGTTGGTATAGGTCAAAGGGCCTTGAACCGATTGGAAATTGGCATTCTCCGACACAAAGACCCAGTAATTTCCAAAGGGAAGTCCATCTAAGGCAATCTCCGTTTGATGTTGCTGATAATCGCCGGGATTCTGGATGTCCCAACTGCGGCTTTGCACAGGGCGCAAACGCTGTAGGTATTGATACTGCTCGTCCCAGCCCAGCGTTTCCCATTTTTCTGTTTCAAAGTCCGTTTTTACCACCTTCACCCACACTTTTTTCAGGTTTCGGAACCCGATCTGTACCAGGATGCTTTTATCAGGCACGTTGACCTGTTCCACGTTGGTAGTCAGCGAAGGCATTTGGATTTGAGCCAGCAATTGCTGACAATGGGCAGCACCATACGTGCCGGGATGTCGGGCTACAGCAGCTAAAAGTTCGGCAACGGCGGCTTTGGCGTTCACGCCTTTATCGCCTGTCTCGAGAGTGTAAAGATGGGCCGCCAGCGCATGGACGATCTCAGGGTAGGAAGGATGCGTGACAAATTGGCTTTTGAGGTTTTCAAGGGCGCGCCGATAGAGGTCGTTCTTGATTTCAAGGGTGGAATGGTTGAGCGCAAACCGTAGGCGCAACAAGTCGGCATCAATATGGGCAGCAGTGTCAATCCAGGTTTTATCTCCTCCTCCATGAGAAACATCTATCCTGTGCTGACCACGATTCAAAACTTTCTGAAAGGTTTTGATTCCCAGCCAAACGTTTGAGGTAGAATCTTTTGATTCAAATTTTGCCTTAATAAAATCCTGACGCGGGGCAAAAGCCTCCGGTTGATTCAGATTGAATGCATATACAGGCTCGGTCAGATAACTGCGGTCGTTGGCAAAGTGGGCCAATGCCCGGTGACAGAGCAAATCATACAGGTATGGGCGGAGTGGTTTGCCATTTACGGAATCATGGAGGCCGGGCGTAAGGATGTCGTTGAAAGCATCCATAGGGGTTTCTTTAAGCACTTCGCTGGGTTCATGGATAGAAGCAATGTAAAGTTCTATCGCATGCTTTTCTATTTGTTGGGCACTCCAGGTTAGGATGTCTCCCCCTTCTCCATCGGGAATGGGGCTTCGATTCTGGAGATTCCAGCCCTGGTTTTGCAGGTAGGTGGTGTACAATTGTCCGAGGATACTTTGCAGCACTGATTTTTCCGGCTGACTGGCCGCAAGCATTTCTTTTTCAATGGTTTGGATCGCATTGGTGAGGCCGTCTTCTTCGAGCATGGTCGTGAATTTGCCCCGAAAAAGGATGGCTTTCACAACCTGCTGGCCGTTTTTGTCGCGTTTGGCGCGGGCTTGGATGGCCTCTACTTTTTCAAGGGCACTTTTGAAAAGGCCCTGCATTTGCAGGCTGTCCACGATTTTCCAGTCGTCTGCATAATCGCCCATCCTGGTGGGCAAAGGAGGAATGGGCATTGAAGTATTCGGTTTGTTTTTGATGCTGATGGTATTGGGTTGCTCTTTTTTCCCGAATGATTTGCAAGATAAGATGACGAGGATGAGGAGGCAAACAATGAAGGTGGCTTGGCGCCCTCCTTCGCTAAAGCTACGGCGGGTAAACAGTTTTTGGTAAAATTGCATTTTCAGAAATTGTGGGTGATAGTATGCTGGAACGCTGTTTCGGCGGCGGCTTGTAAACCTCATAGGTTTTTAAAACCTATGAGGTTTCGATTCCAACGAACAAACGTACAAAACGCACAGATGCTATTCACCAGAAAAATTACACGATGAACCGTTGATTTTTTGAAAGAATCCCTTTCGACGTAGGAATGGTGGTCAAGAGACAAAACCTTGTTAAGATGCTGTTGGTATTTGCAGTTTTTTGAATCAAAATTCAACGCTCTATCGCGCCGATATTTTTTCAAAGCCTTCTCAAAACTCGTAGTTTAGGCGTAAATTTGTAGGGTAATCTTCCAACTCAACGATCCCGACCGCATCATCATTCGCCAAGAACTGGCCATAGATGGGCGCTGGCCATAATTTCATCACGATGAACATCCTCCTCGGCGACCGCGAATACTTCAAAGGTATCCCCCAAATCAAACACGAAGGCCCGAAATCCGACAATCCCCTGGCCTTCCGCTGGTACAATCCGGATCAAAAAGTGGGCGGAAAAACCATGCAAGAACACCTCAAGTTCGCCGTGGCTTACTGGCACACGCTCGGTGGCACGGGCGGTGACCCCTTCGGTCCCGGAACGAAACAATTCCGCTGGATCGAGTCGAAAAAGCCACTCCAACAGGCCCGGGAAAAAATGGACGCAGCGTTCGAGTTTGCCACCAAAATCGGCATTGATTACTACTGTTTTCATGATTTTGACCTTGTAGAGGAAGGTGACACCTTGCGCGAGAGTGAGCGGCGACTTTCAAAAATCACGGATTACGCCCTGGAAAAACAAAAGGCTTCTGGCTTGAAATTGCTTTGGGGAACGGCCAATTTGTTCAGTCATCCGCGATATATGAATGGCGCGGCCACCAATCCTGATTTCCAGGTGGTAGCCTGGGCGGCCACGCAGGTGAAAAATGCCCTTGATGCGACCATCAAACTCGGCGGCGAAAATTATGTATTCTGGGGTGGCCGCGAGGGTTACATGAGCCTGTTGAATACCAACATGAAACGAGAATTGGATCACCTGGCCCAATTCCTCCATATCTCGAAGGACTATGCGCGAAAATCAGGATTTAAAGGAACGTTTTTCATTGAGCCCAAGCCGATGGAGCCGATGAAACACCAATATGATTTTGACGCAGCCACCTGCATTGGATTTTTGCGGGAATACGGTTTGGATAAGGATTTTAAACTCAATATTGAGGTGAATCACGCCACACTCGCGTTACACACTTTCCAGCATGAACTTCAGGTTGCAGCCAATGCCGGGATGCTCGGTTCGATTGACGCCAACCGGGGCGATTACCAGAATGGCTGGGATACGGATCAATTTCCGGTCAACGTGTACGAACTCACGGAGGCCATGCTGGTCATCCTTCAATCGGGTGGAATAGCAGGTGGCGGTATCAATTTTGACGCAAAAACCCGCCGCAACTCGACGGATCTGGCCGATATCTTCTATGCCCATATCGGTGGAATGGATGCTTTTGCGAGGGCATTGCTCGCTGCACAGGAAATTTTAGAAAATTCAGAATATCGGAAGTTGCTCACTGATCGTTATGCTTCTTTCGATACAGAAGAGGGCCGTGCCTTTGAATCGGGCAAGTTGAAAATCAAGGATTTGCGGAGCATTGCGCTGCGCGATGGCGAACCCAAACAGCGGAGTGGGCGGCAGGAATTGTTTGAGAATTTGCTGAATCGTTTTATATAAAACCTATAAACAATCTCCTTTTCAATCCGGCAATTTTCCACCGGAGATATTTCGCGGAACCAAGGTTTCCATTAAGCCGGTGTAGGCCGAGCGCCAGATAAAGCGGAGAATCCCGTCGGTAGGTTCGCGGCGGTAGTAGACAGCGCCGACTTTAAAGGGATGATTTTCCGACCCGCGCTCGTTTTTTCCCCGTAGGATTATGTTGGCAACCACTGAGACTAATTTCTTTTTACTGCCGTCTTTTGGTCTCAGAACGCTGATTTTCATGTCATCGTACGTTGCTTCTATCGTGCCTTGTGCTAAACCATTTCGTACCTGAACCTTCAAAAGTATCCTTTCGGCGTTACCAGATTCAATTCGGAATTTATTTTGATCTTCCACCAATCGGTTCAAATAAGTCATATCTATTTTGCCCAAATTAGCGGTGTAATCACACTGAAAGGTGGGGCTCAGCAAGGGTATTTGGAGCGATAAATCCAGCAATCCAACCCCCATCAGTTCAGCCCGCGCATCTATCCGTGCCGGGGTAGCGTTGCTCATTTTGAGGGTGTCGTTGCTGATATTCAAAATAACCCCATTGACATTCTCGAATTCTATCTGGCCTTCTTGTTCGCCATGAAATTCAGTGTAGAGTATAATTGAGTTGCGGAGCAAAATGGTATCAATATTCAGGTGCGGTTTGATGGATCGAAACAATTCATGCGGCATACGTTTGAACCGGCTCAATGGTAGGTTTTTATTTTGATATACATCTATTCGGGCACTTTCGACAATCACCGATTCCATGTTCAATTCCTTTTGGTGTATTGCTCGGAACAGATCCAAATGATTAATCAGGATTTCTTGCATTCTGATCTTTAGCCTTGGAGTTCGGAGTTTCAGCCGTTGCATGAACTCTGCATCCGTCGTTTTTGGGAGAATGGTGACCACCTCCAGTTTTGCCAATCCCTTTTGTCCATCCAGACTTGCAGCATTGATACGATAGCCATACAGGTCTCCCGTGGGGTACAATTCGTAATTGCGTATATTTAGCGAAAGATTTTCAGCGAATAGAGCCCGGCCAGTTTCTGAAGTGTCGTTGGCTACGATATGGATATTTCTCAACGCGAGCCCAATGCTGTCGGCTTGTTGGTAGCTGGTCTTCTGGAGCAGCAAGGTGCGCAAAGACATTTTTCCATTGGAAACCGTCACAGATCCAATGTGGATGCTTTTGGCAAATGGAGCGATCATCAGTGGCAGGCGGTCGAGCATTCCTTTGGCCAATGAGTCACTTTTTGGTGATTTTTCCAGCACGGTGTCCCGCGCGGAGCTCATGTTTATTTGAGGATCGCGGACTATAATATTGTCCAACACGATTTCTTTGGTCCGCCAGTATTTCAGCAGGTTAATATTTTTAAGGCGCAGGCGGCGTATTTGAAGCGCGATTTTCAAATGGGCTTCGTCGGGTTTCGCATGGCGCATTGAATCCCACCGAATTGAATCGGTAGTCAAGTGTATCCCATCCAATTCCGCTGATCCGGTGAATAAATTGACGTGGAGGCGGTCTATTTGTAGCGCATACATTCCCTGGCTGGATTGGGCCGTCTTTTCTTCCAGTTGATCTTTTAAAAGCGGGTCGAGATAAACCCGCACGAATACAATGGTTGTGATGACAATCAACGTGAGTAAGATAGACAAAACAATCAGCACTCGGCGTACAGTAACAGACATTTTAAAAGGATTAAAGCGGGATGACAGGATTAAATTTGGACACTGTCGTAAAACAAATCCTTATAAGGAAAGGTTGTGGCAACTCGCTTTTGTCGCCCACCCGTCAAAACGTGAATTATCTGCTTCGATCTTCACAATTAAAAATATTTTTCAGCCCGAAAATACGAACAGACACTTATTCCAGCGGTTGAAAAACCTGCTTTTTAACCATACCGATTATGAGAAAACCGATACATCTGTTTTCCCGCCGAGGTCTTTTTGCCAAACAAAATGATATCGAAGTGGGAGACCAAGGCAGGCCTTTGGGGAAAGGCTTGCACATCCCTTGTTTGCTCGCGCTCAGTCTTTTCTGTTTCCAGCTTTCAGCGCAGCAATGCCCCAATATTGTCAATTGTCCACAGAGCACTCCTACTTACTGTGATGAAGGAACCAACCAAGAGCCTTTATGGAATGACCCTCCCTTCACGTTCAGCCCAACCATTGGCGATGCGGACCTTCACGAAGGCACCGTTGACTTGAATATCAAATTAAGGGGCTGTAACGGCGGAGGGCTTGGCACTATCTCATTCCTGCTGTATCTTGATCTGGACAATGATGGACTGCAAGAAACGGTTTTGAAAAGTGGGGCCTTGCCCCCAGCTGGCAGAGTAATGGCAAACAATTCTTTCAATCCTGGCTATTCCGGGGGCGACACGGTTTGGTTTGATAAACGCCCCTTACCGGATTCTTTGCTTTACCGTTTTACGCTCGAAACCGTTTATTCCGGCGACACGACCATCGGGTGGATACGCTTTTGCAGCGATGCTGACCCTTATACCTATACGCCTGTGATTTTGCCAGAGGGTAGGCATCGAATCGAATGGCGCGCAGTCCAAGACGGGATAGAGCGTTTTTGTGATCGAAATTTCAAAGTCAAAGATTGCAAAAAGCCCACAGTCACTTGTAAATCTGGGCTGGCAGTGTATCTTGACATCAACCAATCTGCATCGCTTTCCCTTACCCAAGCGCTCCAATCGGTATCAGACAATATCACCCCCGACACCCAAATGGTGCTGGGAATGCGTAGGCTTGGGGCTGGATTTGGCTTTCCGCTGGATGTAATGGGCAATCCGCAGGATACTGCAATGTTCAATTGCCAAAACGATACACCCCAGTTGATCGAAATTTGGGCGGAAGACAGGGTAGGCAACCTCGAAAATTGTACCGCTCAGGTACTTGTGTATGACACCTCGGGTGTTTGCCCCTTTGTCCCGTTCCCAGCAATCTGCGCACGAACCTCTTGGAATGACGAAATAATTCGGGATGTTACGTTCAAAACTTCCTGGTCGATTCCCAATCAGCCAGCTTTTGTCAACCAGCTTCCGGTAAGCACAAACGGCTGTTCCGAACTCTCGACGCTCCCGCCCACGAGCCTGTTCACACTGAGTGCCGCCAAAGATACGGTGCCACTCAATGGTGTAACAACGTATGATTTGGTACTGATTTCAAAACATATCCTGGCACTGGAGCCATTTGATGCGGGGTGGAAGATTGCCGCCGCCGACGTAAACCTCAGCAATTCAGTGACAACTTTTGACATCGTAGAATTGCGCAAGCTCATCCTGGGCCTGACCAATAAATTGCCCAACGGCACCCCTGCTTGGCGCTTTTTTGTAGATACCTGTACCGTGTGGGGCAGCCCATTTCTTGGCTATTGCCCTACAACCTACTCCTTACCTGTGATACCCATCAGTTCGTACCCACCACAACTCTCGTTCAGCGGGATAAAAATGGGGGACGTTAACGCAAGTGCTTCAAACATAGATACCCTGCAAGGTGCTGCGCAAACGCGGGGTGCTGCGGCTATGCTGGAATTGCCTGACCTGACCTTGCAAGCAGGTGAAACAATAGAAATCCCGCTTCACGCAACCGATGGAGGCAGCTGGGAAGGTTTTCAGTTTTCTTTAGCATTTGACCCTGAATTGCTTGAAATAGAGCAAGTTGTGCGCGGCGAAGTCATTCCATTGAAATCAGAGCATTGGGCGATTCCACAAGCAGGAATACTAAACCTGAGTTGGTCGGACGCCGTTGCAAGCCCGGTGTTGCCAGGTGATGCACTGCTTCGTTTGAGGGTGAAAGCGCATTCTTCACTTCGATTGTCGGAAGTATTTAGCATGTCAAAAGATGCCCTGATTCAACCAGAAGCTTATGATGCGGAAGGGCTAAATCATCCCCTCCAACTGATTTTTTCCAATAAAGAAAGCAGCGTTGACGTGGGCCAGCCTCAAATATTTGCCCCAATGCCCAACCCAACCACTGGCTCGGCTCGCCTGCCGCTGCGCCTACATGAGAAGGAAACTGTGTCGCTCGAAATCTGCGACTTAACTGGCAGGGTACTTTGGCGCAACGTAGAATCCCTGGAATCAGGCGCACATTTTTTGGATATACCATCGTCGGCAATGCCTCATCCGGGCGTGTACGTATGGCGTGTTGGTGCCGGTAATCTGGCCCAAAGTGGACGACTGGTGAGACTTTGATTTTTACCGCTACATTTTTTACCGCCGAGGCGCGTAGGCACAGATTGTCCATCTCAGGAATCTGTTGGCCTTCGCGCTTCGGCTTTTTTATGCCTCTCATGTATAAAGCCGACATATTCTGATTCAAATTGGTTAAATTTTTCAGATTATTGGCGTATAAATTGCAGCCAAATTCACCTATCAAGTTTAACTATTTAATCTCATGCAAAAGTTTTTACTCCTCGTTCTCGCTCTATGGGTCATTCCTCATGGAACCTCCGCGCAATGCGAACCACAATTGCTCGATTGCAGTGCCGCTGTTCAAGCCTGCGACCTCTCGGCCAATGATCCCCAGTATTGGCATGAAATGTATTGGTGGGACAATTTGATCCAAACCCATGATTTGGCGGAGGCAAAAATTGACCTGAGCCTTTCGATCAAAGACACCTGTGGCGGCCTTACGCTGCGCTGCCTGCTGTTCCTCGACCTAGACGGCGACGGGGTGCAGGAAACAGTCGTGGACAGCGACAGCTTTCCCTCAGGCCCGAATGCAATTTTTTACAACAACATCATTTCGGGCGGCAACGTCAGGAGTTTTGATGAAAGACCTATTCCCCTTAACCAGAAGTGGCGTTTTGCCTTAAAAACTTCGGTTTCAGGGGATACTTCGAGCTTTAACATACGGTGGACTACGCTTGCAACGCCCACTGTTTATGAATTACCCGAACTTCCTTACGGAAGCCACAAGATGCGTTGGATCGTGACCAACAGTGCAGGAGCGGTGAAAATCTGCGAGAAACCATTCGTCGTCAAAGACTGCAAAGTTCCCACGGTGGTGTGCCTTAATGGCCTGAGTGTGAACATCATGCCGACACAAATGATCCAGCTTTGGGCTTCTGATTTTTTGCAATACACGGAAGACAACGTGACGCCCACATCCCAAATCAAAATTGGAATCCGAAAGACGGGCACAGGTGCGGGATTTCCGGTGGATGCCAATGGAAACCCGATTGCCCATGTGATTTTCACCTGCGACGAACTCGGTACACAAGGTGTTGAACTTTGGGCGATAGATGCAGTCGGCAATGCGGATTTTTGCGAGACATATGTTATTTTGCAGGATAATTTTGGGAATTGTGGAATGCCACCCACCTTCATTGAGGCCTGTGTTACACAAGCCTGCGAGAATGGGCTTGGTCTTGACGAAACTTATTTCGATTTCAGTGTATTGAGCCCGTTCTGGCCTCCAACCTCCTATTTTGACCTTGGTGTTTGTGGATCAATCAATTTCGCAATACCGCCCTCAGAAGTTACCATAACACCATCAAACGATGCCAATCCACTCAACGGCGTAAGCACTTTCGACATGGTTAAAATACAAGAGTTTATTGATGGGATTACCCCCTTCAGTTCGCCTTATCAATGGATCGCTGCAGACGCTAACCGTGACAATGTGGTGGACACTTTGGATGTTTTGGAGTGCAAAAAACTGATCCTCGGTGTTTACACCCAACTGCCAAACAACACATCTTGGCGTTTTGTAGACAAAAACCATGTGTTCCCTTCGCCCTATCCTTTATCAGTGCCTTTTCCGGAATCTATTACCGTGAATTCCATCAATTTGCCTGCAATAGACCCTGAATTTGTGGGCGTTAAAATATGTGATGTAAGTTGTGCCGGCCTGGTTGATTTCTACGAAATAATGCCTGAAAACCAACACCTTATCGGCCAACCACAGCCCAACCCAACGAACGAAGGGGCTATGCTGCCCCTTCAATTGGTAACTGCCGAAACGGTGCATTTGGAAGTGCTGGATTTTTCTGGGTGCTTGCTTTTTCGCACTGAAATGTCTTTTCCTGCTGGGCCTGCTTTGCTTGAAATCCCGTCTTCGGCCATGACCCAAGCGGGTGTGTATGTGTGGCGCGTTCAGGCTGGTGAGGTGGCTAAATCGGGAAAAATTGTCCGGTATTAATTGTTCTTGAGTCCTAACTTCCCGAAAGTTTTAAACTTTCGGGAAGTTTAATATAGTCGCTTGCCAACCTTAAACATATTCTCTTATGAAAAAAACGCTCCTATGCTCGCTTCTACTCCTGCTTACTTCCAGCCTTTTTGCACAGAAAAAGACCTTCCCCAACGCAGAAAAAAACGCCCCCAGCTTTGAACCCATTCCGAATCTTGACCTCACGCCGCCCGTGGTCACTTGCCGCAATGGACTGACTACCAATATGATGCCGAGCGGAGCGATCCAACAACCAGCATCTGATTTTCTGCTTTCAGTTTCGGATAATGTGACGCCGACTAATGAGATAAAAATCGCCATCAGAAGAGCAGGCACGGGCTTCGGCTTTCCCATGGATGCGCAGGGAAACCCTTTAGAAAATATCACTTTTGATTGTAACGAATTGGGCACAAACGCAGTAGAACTTTGGGCAAAGGACTTAAAAGGCAACACGGCTCATTGTCAGACGTCTCTCATCGTGCAGGACAATTTTGGAACTTGCCTTGGAAATTCACCATGGGATTGGATGATAGAAATGTCTGCTAAAACCGAAATGTCGGACGGTGTGGAAGAAATGGAATATATCGCTACGGGCACAAACCCTAATGGACCATTTTATGTCTTTAATGTGGATGGGCCTGATGGATGTTGCCATCTGGATGTGCCATTGGGCAGTGATGTTACTGCATCCCCAGTCAAGGACGATAACCCCTTGAATGGCGTGACAGTGAATGATTTAGTGTTGATCAATAAACACATCCTGGGGGTTGAAAAGCTGAATTCTCCCTACAAGATGATCGCCGCAGATGCCGACCGAAACGGCGTGATTGATTCCAATGATATTATAGAACTTAGGAAGCTCATTGTGGGCATCTACACGGAATTGCCCAACAATAACTCCTGGCGTTTTGTAGACAAAAGTTATGTGTTCCCAGACCCTAGCAATCCTTTTGCTACTGTCTTTCCAGAGTCAATCATAGTCCAAAATATCCAGTCCCCCGTCTCGGCAGAATTTGTAGGAATCAAAGTGGGCGATGTGAACAACACGGCAGTGGCAAATGCAAGCCTTTTAACGGAGAAATCGCTAAACAACGCAGAAAAAAATATCCCCAGCTTTGAGCCAGCCCCCCATCTGGACCTCACGCCTCCTGTGATTATTTGCCTCAATGGCTTGAACGTCAACATAATGCCGACGGGTGAGATTCACCTTTGGACTTCTGATTTTCTGCATTCAGTTTCAGACAATGTGACACCGACTGATCAAATAAAAATTGCTATTCGAAAAGCAGGTACAGGCTTTGGCTTTCCCGAGGACTTCGCCGGAAACCCGATCCTTCGGGTTGTTTTTGACTGTGACGAGGTTGGCACACACACCGTGGAAATTTGGGCGAAAGACTTGGCTGGCAATACGACTTATTGCCTCACAGACGTCCTCATTCACGACAATTTAGGAAACTGTTGGCCCCTGGGCGACTGGTTGATAGAGGCTTGCGTTCACACTGAAACCTTGAACGGATTAGAGGAGACTGATTTTGAGATAATGGGCACCCATCCCAATGAGCCGTTTTATGGTAATGAAGTACCGGGTGGTAAAGCTCAGTGTATGTATTACGATGTTCCGGTGGGAAGTGATGTGACCGTAGGCCCAATCAAAGACGACAATCCGTTGAATGGGGTCACGACCTATGATATAGTCCTGATTTCCAAACACTATCGGGGAATTGAATTGCTTAACTCTCCTTACAAAATCATCGCAGCCGATGCAAACAGAGATGGACTGGTAACCGTGGAGGACAGTATCGAGCTCAAAAAACTGATTCTTGGTATTTATGACGAATTGCCGAACAACACTTCCTGGCGCTTTGTAGACAAAAACTATGTTTTCCCGGATCCATCAAACCCATTTTTAGAAGCCTTTCCAGAGACGGTTACGTTCCAGAACATACAGATTCCCGGCTCTGCAGAATTCATAGCCATCAAAATAGGGGATGTAAATGGCACATCCGTCGCCAACCTGGCAAGCCCTCAAGAACGGACGGTGCATCAAGAAAATCCAGGCATTGGTCTGCCGCGCCCAAATCCGACGCAGGGAGACGCCATATTGCCCATCTACCTGCCCAATGCTGAAAATCTACGAATTGAGCTCAGTGATTTAAATGGTAAGCTGCTCTGGGTCAATGATTTGCAATTGGAAGAAGGGAATCACCATGTGGAGATCCCGGCTTCCAGCATGTCTGGCAAGGGCGTGTATGTTTGGCGGATTTGGGCTGGGGAAGTGGTGAAGGCTGGGAAATTGGTGCGCTTGTAAAAAACGTTCCATTATTCCTCATTCTCAAACCACACCTTGTAATATTTTTTGCCCTTATCGTCGTCAAAGCCGCGCTCAATGAGATCGCGGCGTCCATGGACGTAGATATGGAAATTTTTGTCCAACTTTAAAACACTCTTGAACACTTTAAAGTCGCGCTTTACAGCCTGGTCGCTGATATCAAACTTGTCTTCCAAGGGCACGGCATAAGCCGTTGCATACTGATCCCGGAATTCTTTGAATGCTTCCTGTTGTTCTTCTTCGGGGAATAATGTTTTGGTGAAGTCATCCACCTCAAACAGATCGTTTTCTTTGAAATATTCGCCGGAACGGTTGAGCAAATCAATCGTTTCTGTGCGGTCCAGGCCAAACTTGAAGGGTGCTTTTTGGCTAATGAATTCGCTGGCGATGCTGATGTGGTGGCGTGTATTAAAGTAATTGTCTTCAATAGGGCGCAAGCGCAGAAATTCGTCTTTCCAAAAAGATCGCTCCTCCTTTTTAGTCACCGTATCCACCGCGCAGATGCGAAATCCTTCTGCCTCGTCGAGGTTGAAGATCACTGCTGCTACCTGTGGTTTGCCCGTTGGAATGCCCTCCATGATGTTGAGTGTAAAGGATTCTGCCGTGCGTTCCGTTTTAAAAAACGGGTCTTTGTTCTCTACTTTCCACAGGCCAATGGCGGTCGTCGGTTCGCCTTGAAGCAAGAGGTCTTCAAAATACGCCAGGAAGAACTCTCCACCTTGCACCTTTGGATTTTCACAGTGCGCATAGAGCATTTGAGCAAGATTGGCAGCCTGTTCCGAAAGGCTCTCCGGATTTTGAAAAATCTCCATACAAGCCTGATACACCTGGTGTTGGCTCACATCTTCTTCATGATGGAAAAAGAAATATTCCTCCGTTTTTTCAAAGGGTTTCAGGAAAGAGGAGATGAGCATTTCCTCCGCGGCATCGTGGATGGGAATCAGGGTTTGTTTGGGCACTACGATGCCTTCGTAGCGGTTTTTGTTGCCGACCCAAGTGGCAGCAAAACGGGAAAGTCGGGTGGAGGAATAATCGAGCATCTGGGAAGAACTAGGTACTATGAACTTTTGAAGCTGCAAAAGTAATACGTTGACCCGTGCAGAATGGCTATTAGTTTTCCACAAATCAAGTCTCAGGCGAACTTTAAGCGAAGGAAGTTGCGACTTTCGCGGTTCATAATGCAGCACTAAATATCAACACCCAACGCCGCCTGCTTTGAAAATCGCCATCAACACCCGCTTCCTACTCCCCGGCCAACTCGAAGGTTTTGGCTGGTACACCCACGAAATCGTGCGGCGTATGGTGCTGGCGCATCCAGAAGACGAATTTATTTTTTTGTTCGACCGTCCTTTTGATGCACGGTTTATATATGCTGATAATGTGACTCCAGTAGCGCTGTCACCTCGTGCAAGATTTGCACCGCAGTTCCTGGCTTGGTTTGAGTGGGCCGTGCCGAGGGCTTTGAAAAAGCATGGAGCGGAGGTCTTTTTTTCGCCCGATTCGATGTGCAGTCTTTCTTCCAAAGTGCCGACGGTGATGACTTGCCACGACTTGGTGCCGCTGCATTTCCCGGAGCAAGTCCCGCTTTTGCACCGACATTTTTTGCTCTATTTTTTGCCGAAATTCCTGCGCCATGCCGATAGGGTGTTGACTGTTTCCGAATATGTCCGACAGGATATTGCACAAACTTGTGGAATCTCACTGGAGAAAATTACCACTATTTACAATGGTTGCCGGGAAGGTTTTGTCCCCTTAAAAGAGCTTGATAAACAATTCGTTAGAGAAAATTTTTCGGAAGGGGAATCGTATTTTTTCTACGCTGGCGCCATCCATCCGCGTAAAAACATTCCACGGCTCATTCGGGCTTTTGATCTTTTTAAAGCCAAAACTTCTGCGTCCTTAAAACTTCTCCTGGCAGGTCGTTTTGCGTGGCAAACAGGGGAGGTGCGCTCGGCTTATGAACAATCTAGCCACCGATCAGATATTCATTTTCTCGGCTATGTCTCGGAGGAGGATTTGGCTCGCTTGACGGCTGCTGCCACGGCCATGACTTACCTCTCGCTCAGCGAGGGTTTTGGCCTGCCGATGCTGGAAGCCATGTACTGCGATACACCAGTGCTGGCAGCGAACGCCTCCTGTTTACCCGAAATCGCAGGCGAGGCGGCCTTGTTGGTAGACCCGCTCTCAGAAATGGCTATTGCCGAGGGTTTGGAAAAACTTTGGGATGATCTGGATTTTGCCCAAAACTTGGTGGTAAAGGGCCGCATACAGCGCGAGAAGTTTAGTTGGGACAGGGCAGCGGAGGAGGTGTATGAGGCCTTGAAGAAAGCGTCAAAAGAACACCGATTGAACTGAAAACGCCGAGACCACCGAAACTCCGTCTTGTTAGGATGGATTTTCGGTGGTCTCGGTGTTTTCAGTTCAATCGGTGTTCTAAAACTCTATTTCACAATCGCGAAATTCAACCCCACAATAAACCTTGCTGGCGAGTCGCTGAACTGGTAATGATCTCCGAAGAACGTCATGTGGTTGCCCTGTTTGCTAAAGTTGCCCTCGTAGCGGAGGTCCAGCGAGATGCGTTTGAACCCGATGTTCAGGCCGCCTTGCCAGCCCCAGGTCATTTGTTTGAAACGGGCTTCGTAGCCATCAAAATCAGTAAGTTCAGAAGTGGATTTGAGGAAATAGTGACCAACAGGGCCCGCTTGCAAGCGCAATGGGCCAAGTTTTACGCCCATCAGCACCGGTATATCGAGGTATTGGTATTTCTCGTTTTTGATGACCTCCCCGACGCCGGATTCACCAATTTTATAGTCTACCTTGTTGGAATTGAACAACACTTCTGGCTGCACGAAAAACCTGTTGCCAAAGCGCATATAACCACCGAATTGGGTGCCGAAATTTCGTCCGTCCACCCCAAAATTGAGGCTTGGATCGCCGCCGTTACCAATCGTGATATCTTCTGGGTGGTTAATCTGGGTATTGAGTCCGCCTTTTAGGCCAAGTCCAAAAAATTGAGCTTGTGCAGTGTTGGCAAGAAAGAGGGCGAGAATGGCAAAAATTAGATTTTTCATGTTGTAGGCGAAAGGTATGGGTTGGAAGATTTTTGCCTTTAAACGGCCTTGTTTTGTTCTTCTTGTGTGTCGTTGCCTGAAGTAGTTGAGATTAACCGTTTGGTAACAGGGGGATTAACGGTTTGTGTAGAGTAGCAGTAAGTTTCTACCTTTACCCTTTAATCCGCAAGAGGCTTGCCGAAGGCGAACGGAATTATGGAAATCAACAGCGCAGACTTTGTAGCCAGTTACCCGAAAGAAAGCGCTTGCCCCAAGGGCGGGCCGCCGGAGTTCGCCTTTATTGGCCGCTCCAACGTGGGTAAATCCTCGTTGATCAATATGCTCACTGCCCGCAAGGGACTTGCCAAAGTATCGGGCACACCCGGTAAAACGCGACTACTCAACTTCTTCTTGATTAATAAGTTGTGGCATTTGGTTGACCTCCCAGGCTATGGTTATGCACGGGTATCCAAGGGAGACCGCCGGGGTTTGGGAAACTTGATTAACGGCTATTTTGAACGCCGCGAAGAACTCAGCTGCGCTTTTGTTTTGATTGACTCAAACATCGCCCCGACAAAAATTGACCTTGATTTCGTCAACAGCCTCGGTGAAATGCAGGTACCCTTTGTCATCGCATTCACCAAAGCCGACCGAATCGGGAAGCCACAACTGGAGCAAAATATTGCCGCATTTTTGGGCAAACTTTCTCAAACCTGGGAAACCTTGCCCAATTATTTTATAACCTCAGCAGAAAGACGCACCGGACGCGACGAAATCCTGGAATTTATTGGAAAAACACTCAGGACGATGGACGTAGGACGTAAGACTCAGGACGTTGGACATAAGACATTGGACATTGGACATTAGACATTGGACATTAGACATTAGACATTGGACATTAGACGTTGGACATTAGACTTTGGACGTTAGACCCTGGACAAAAGCCATTGGCCCCCGCTTAATTTGTCCAATATCCAACGTCTAATGTCCAATTATCCAATGTCCAACATCCATGAAAAATTGAAATTTGAAAAAAGAAGTCAAAATATATCCCCGCGTCATTGAGCGCATCGAAGATTGGCCGATTTTCCGGCTGAGCAAGGACCGAACAGATTTCCTGCACGAGATTGACGAGCATACTTTCCATCGGCTTTCCTCGAAGCATAAAAAAGACCTTGCCGATATGCTGGTGAAGACCATTTATCAGGAACGTATCCGCATTAAGGAAGACCCCTGGAAGGTGGACCCGCCCAATGACCGTTCTTTTTGGAATCGAATCAGCAGCCGACTTATCAAAAAAAGCCTGGACCGCGATGATGCCGAAGCGCGGGCGGTGAGCGAGGAAATACTCCAAAAAATTATTCACCGATATTCAGAGGAGATTGTTGGCACTTTTCAGGTCAAAACTTTCAAATTTGCACAGCGGTTTTTAACGGCCTTTTTCAACCGTATTTTTAATGCCGCTGTGGGAAAAAGTATTCGCGCCTTGTTTCGTGGCAAGCGAAATCTATTCGAGCGGCTCAATATCGTGGGCGATGTGGAAACGGTGCGCTCCCTTTTCCAACATGGCACCGTGGTGGTCGTTCCTACGCACAACAGCAACCTTGATTCTATTTTGGTAGGCTATGCCATGGATCAAATCATGGGACTGCCCTCCTTCAGTTACGGGGCTGGCCTAAACCTTTACAATTTTGGTCCGGCAGCCTACTATATGAACCGTCTCGGCGCGTATCGTGTGGATCGGCGCAAGAAAAACCCCATTTACCTGGAGACGCTCAAAACGATGAGCCGCCTTAGCATCCAGCGCGGGGTGAACAGTTTGTTTTTTCCAGCGGGCACACGTTCGCGAGACGGGGCCATCGAAGCAGACCTCAAAATGGGTTTGCTGGGCACCGTTGTGGAGGCGCAAAGAGCCATGGTGTCCAAGCGAGCCGCCCTCCACGCTCCACCTTCTTCTCCTCCCAAAGTTTTCGTGGTCCCGCTGGTTATTTGCTACAATTTCGTGCTGGAGGCGCCTTTTTTGATTGAGCAACACCTCCGCAATACGGGTAAAGAAAACTACATACGCCTTCGCGACGAAGGCACCAGTATCCGGTCTTGGTTTTGGTTTATATGGCGTTTTTTCAGTACTTCGAGCGATATCACGTTGAGTGTAGGCAAACCCATGGATGTGATGGGCAATTTTGTGGATGCTGAGGGAAAGAGCTTTGACCGTTATGGCAATGAACTCGATATCCGGGAATACTTTCTCGCCCGAGGCCAGGTGACCGAAGACCGTCAGCGTGAGGAGGAGTATACCAAACTGCTCGCCGAACGGATTGCGGAGCGCTATCACGTTGAAAATGTGGTACTTAGCAGCCATTTGGTGGCCCATGCAGTGTTTGAAATGCTGTCTCACCTAAACCCGAAACTCGACCTTTTTGGCATCCTTCGGCTCCCGCATGACGATTACTTATTCCCTTTTCGGGCGGTAGAGGAGGTGGTTGAACAAATGCAGGAGACACTGATCAAATGGGAACGTGCGGGTAAAATCAAACTGGCGCCTGAAATTCACTTGTCTCCCGCAGAATTGGTACGCGATGGGGTGAAAAACCTCGGTATCTATCATGCCGAAAAACCCCTTCAGTTCACCAAAGAAGGTGAAATTGTATCCTCTGATTTTCGAGTGCTTTATTTCTACCATAACCGCTTGAGTAATTACGGACTTGACAAAGCCGTGTATTGGAAAGCAGAGGAGATTGAGGTGTTGAAACTGGAGGATTGAATAATAAAGTTCACAAATTGTAACCACAAAAGATGCTCTACGCCATTGGCACTAAAGTCAGGCTGCGCTACACAGGGGAGCGCGGCACCATCACCGGGATACTGGAGGAGGGCATGTTACAAGTGCGGCTCGACAACGATCCTGATTTTGAAATTCCCACCTTTGAGGAGGATTTGTTGCGCGATGAGGCGGCAGAGCCTGTTTCTGCCGGAGCAAAATTTATCCAGGGCAAACAGGAAAAAAAGCCTGAAGCACCACCTGCCCGCCGTCTTCAAAGTCAATACAAGATATTGAAACCGAAGGGATTACAACTAGCCTTTGAACCCATGCCAGGGCGAGACGGCACCGTGTCCCGCTATAAAGTCTGGCTCCTGAACGACACCCCCGATGAATTCCTGATGGAATTTGACCTTTTTACCCACGTCCGCGACGTACTAACGGTGGATGATAAATTATCGGCCAGCATGGCCCTTGAGCTGGGCGATTTCCTTTCCGACGACCTGAATGAAGCACCTGAAGCTTTCCTCCGTGTGAAACGAATCACCACTGCCGGGCTGGATAGCCCCATTGAACACACGTTGAAAATCAAGCCTAAGCAGTTTTTCAACAGCCTGCTCACAGCCCCCATCCTCAATGTGCTGGCGTATCAATTTGTAATGATTGACAAGTTTGAACAAACAGGAGAAAATGAAGCAAGCGATTTGAAGGCATACGCCAAACAACAAGTACGAAAACCTGTGCGGGAGAGCAACTCCAAACCCTATAAAGCATTTGACCCGGAGGCACTGGCCAACTTTGAAAACGAAATTGACTTACATATCCAAAGTTTGATCAATGGTTATGCCCGACTGGACAAGGGTGAAATACTTCGTATTCAACTTCAACACTGCCAACGTTTTGTGGAGAAAGCCGTGCGATTGGGAGCACCCCGCGTATTTCTAATCCATGGGGTAGGGGAGGGCAAGCTAAAGGATGCCATTGCGGAACAATTGCGGGGCAATCCCCATGTGGTGAAGTTCAAAAATGAATATCATCACAAGTATGGGTATGGGGCGACGGAGGTGATTTTTTGAAACGCGGATTACGCGGATTTGGGACGCGGATTACGCGGATTGGGCTGGTAGTCTCGGATTTTATGACGAATCTAAGTCCATCCGTGTTTCCAAATCCGCGCAATCCGTTTTCAATCCGCGCAATCCGCGTTCCAAAATCCGCGAAAATCAGCCCTATCCGCGAAATCCGCGTTACCCGTTCCCTTTCTTGTAATCTGCCAAAAACTTCTCCAAACCAATGTCCGTAAGTGGGTGGTTGAAGAGGCCCAAAATGGCTGAAAGTGGGCAAGTCACTACGTCTGCGCCAGCCTTTGCAGCCTGCACGATGTGGAGTGGGTTGCGAATACTGGCCGCAAGAATGGCTGTTTCAAAGCCTGCGGTACCGTAAATTTCAAAAATGTCTTTGATTAGTTGCATGCCGTCCCAACCCGTGTCGTCAATGCGACCAATAAAAGGGGAGACGTAGCTGGCGCCTGCCTTGGCGGCCAAAATGGCTTGTCCGGCGGAGAACACAAGGGTGCAATTGGTACGGATGCCCAATTCAGTAAAATGTGCAATGGCTTTCACGCCTTCCTTAATCATGGGCACCTTCACGACAATGTTTTCGTGAAGTTCGGCAAGTATTTTCCCTTCTGCCACCATGCCTTTAAAATCTGTGGAAATGACTTCGGCGCTCACGTCGCGGTCTTTGCCGACAATGTCACATATAGCACGGTAGTGCTTCATCACCTCTTTTTCGCCGGTGATGCCCTCTTTTGCCATCAGGGAAGGGTTGGTGGTCACACCGTCGAGGATGCCGAGTTCGGCGGCTTCGCGGATATGGTCGAGGTTGGCAGTGTCAACGAAGAATAGCATAATTGAGAAATGTGGTCAATGTGATGAATGTAAGAACATGCCTTCGCTAAAGCTACGGCGGGTAAAGTGGTCAATGTGAGAACCCGCCTTCGCTAAAGCTACGGCGGGTAAAGTGGTTAATGTGATGAATTTCACAAACAAAAGTGGTCAATGCATCGCCCAAAAGGGAATCGAACGCATTGACCACATTTGTCACATTGGCCACATTAATTGAATTGACCACATTTTATTAAGTATGCCGGACACACCGCTGCGACCACATATCCTTGCTGCATTTCTGCCCTGGGGAGGTTTTGCAGGAGCTGGTCGCCCGGCACGGCGCAAAGGTAGCAAGTCAAGCGTGAAATATGAATGGCGGACAGACTTATTTTTACGGAAACTACTTCAAAGACAAGTGGGGGTGCGACTCGAAGTCGCACCCCCACTGCTAAAAGTTCAGGAATCTTTAATCCCGGCTTCCAAATAATGCCCAGAGCAGATACAGGAATTGCACCAGTGCGGCCAAGGCAGCAGAAACATAGGTCATTGCCGCCCACGTGAGCGCGTCTTTTGCACCATCGTACTCTGCGCCACGCGCAAAGCCGCTGCCATCGAGCCAAACCAAGGCACGTTTGCTGGCATCAAACTCAACCGGCAAAGTAATGAGGCTGAATAAGGTGGTAATACCGAAGGCAATCAAGGCAATGATGAGCAAAATAGGGCTTTTGAAAAAACTGATGCCAGCAATACCAAACATAAAGAGATATTGCTGTAGCCCTGCAGCAATATTTACCACAGGCACTAATTTCGAGCGCATTTGAAGGAAGCTGTAGGCGGTTGCATGTTGCACTGCGTGGCCGCATTCGTGTGCTGCTACCGCTGCTGCGGCTATCGAACGACCATGATACACATCGGAACTGAGGTTTACCGTATGGTCGGCAGGGTTGTAGTGGTCGGTGAGTTCGCCGTCTACCTGCGTGATTTTAACGTCGTAGATTTGGTTGTACTTGAGCATGGCGGCTGCGACTTCGGCGCCGCTCATGCCGTTTTGAAGGGGAATTTGGGCGTAATGCCTAAACTTGCTTTTAAGTCTTGAGCTCAGAATGAACCCGATGAGCATAAAAACAACACTGATGATAATCAATCCCATGGCTTGTGATTTTTTTAGTTACTGATTTTAATGAGGTAGTATTTTTTCCTCTGTTGGGACAAAAATAATGAGAAATCTAAACACGCAGGAATAGAAATGGTTTTTTCGGGACAGCCAGTTTGTTGGACTTCGGACGATGGGATTGATTTGTTCGATAATATGGATATTTCCAACGTCCAACAGTCCAAAGTCTATCTTACATTTGCCCGCCTAATTCCATTCCTGTGAATATTTTTGCCAGAATCCTCCGCCGTTGGTATCGAACTGTCCCTAAGGATGAGTTCGGGCGATTGCTCTGGGGCAAGTACCTGCGTCGATTGCTTTTCAAATTTACCCTTTGCTTTTTCGGCATTACGATTGGGCTTACCCTTTTATACGCAATAATCCCCATTCCCGTCACCCCGTTAATGATTCAACGCTGCTGGCAACAGGCTTGGGACGATGAGCGGGAAGTTCGTCTGCGCCACGATTGGGTGTCTTTTGGTGAAATCTCGCCGCACCTTCAACTCGCGGTGGTGTGTGCTGAAGACCAAGACTTTTTGGAGCACGAAGGTTTTGACTTCGAAGCCATTGAAAAAGCCTACAAGTACAACAAGAACCACAAGCGCAAACGCGGCGCCAGTACCATCAGCCAGCAGACTGCAAAAAATGTGTTTTTATGGCCAAACCGCTCCTGGCTGCGCAAGGGGTTTGAGGTGTATTTCACCTTCCTGATCGAAACCGTCTGGAGCAAGGAGCGCATCATGACCGCCTATTTGAACAGCATCGAATTTGGCGACGGGATTTATGGCGCAGAGGCCGCTGCGAAACATTTTTACGGCAAAAATGCCAAATCCCTTAATCGCCAGGAAGCAGCCATGTTAGCTTCTGTATTGCCAAACCCCTTGATATACAAGGTGGAAAGCCCCTCTCCGAAGGTTCGGCAACGCCAACAATGGGTGCTTAGTCAAATGAGAAAATGGGGCGGCAAAATTGATTACGACGAACCGAACACCCCCAAGAAAGTCGAGAAGTAATCAATGTCTCGTTTTGACCTTTGATTTCCAACGTATTGGTTCGGAATGGACGGGAAAAGTCTGGTTCCTGCTAATCTGGTTAGGAATGATTGATATCTAAACGTGAGTATTCGCCTTGACTTTCACAAAAAGTTCTATTCACAACTCACGTTTTCTTAGGATTTGATAAATTTCCTAATGGTTGTGCCAGAAGCGTGTGTGAGTCTTAAAAAGTAGATGCCTGGCAACAACCCGCTTGTGTTCAAGTCCAATTGTCCATAGGCATCCAAACTGCCGGAACTGGAAAACATACAGATTCTGCCATCTGAACCATGTATTGCCCATTCAAGGCTTGAATTTTTCAAGCCAGGGATTTCTATATTTAGCACCTCAGAAACCGGATTGGGAGAAAGCTGCAATGCTTGAAATATCGTTGGTTCATTTGACGCGATGCTTCCTTCTGCAAAGTATTTCATGGTTAGGCTTCCATATATTACGGCAAGGCCGCCTCCATCAAACTCCTCATAATTTTGAACGACGGCATAAAAATGGTGATCGCCGGGCAAAACCTCATATACCCTGGTATGGGAGAACGAAACCCGATTTAAATCAGAACTATACGGCTCGAAGTTAAGGCAACCATCTTCTGGTAGCCAATTAGGTTCATCGCTAGCTGCAAGACGGATCTGGTCACCTTGGTTGCCAATGCAGGTGCCTGTGAAGTTAACTTCAACTTTGCCTTTCACTGGAGCATTCATCTCAATCTCGCCCACCACAACCGGCGGACCTTCTATATTCACCCCAAATGGGGTAGAAATAGGGAGCAACGTAGGTGTTGGAGAGCCTGCAGGATAAAACTCTACGGTCAAATTACCATACAAAGAGGCAAAACCGTTGCCATAGGTTTCGTAATAGTTTTCGGCTACTCCATAAAAAGTATGGCTCCCTGCTTGAATTGGATAGCTCCGAACATGTGAAAAAGAGAACCGGTTCAAATCATCATCAATCACTTCATTGCTGGTGCTCTCGTCCAAATCGCCCCAAGTGGGGGTATCGCTTGCTGCAAAAAACATAAGGTCACCATAGGTCGACACGCATTTTCCATCGAAACGTACGAGGGCCGTGCCATCTGTTGGCGCATTAATTGTAATAGAGTTAAACGCGATAGGAGCGCCTTCTACAAAAACATTTTCATAAGTGAAGCCCATGTGGGATACGAATGGATCATTGGTGCCGGGTGTTGCAGGGAACCATTCAGCGGTCAGACTCCCATAAATGGAGGCAATTCCGGAGCCTTCCAATTCCTCAACGTTTTCCGCAACGGCATAAAAAGTGGTCTCCTCTCCTCCGTCTACGGCATAGGATCTGGTATGCGAGAAAGCATTGCTGGGCACATCCACGCTGGCTGCTTCCAATTCTACATTCCCATCATTGGGAGCCCAATTTTGAATATCACTTGCTGCCAATACGATCCGGTCGCCTTCCGTGGAGCTGCAATTTCCGTCAAAACGAAGGACTACCCAGCCATTCGCCGGAGGAGTAATCGAGACTTGGCCCAAGGTCACTGGATTGCCACGCAGGTTTATATTGGTCTTTACAATTCCCGAATGGGCAATTTTTTGTGAAAAGCCGGAAACTGTAATGGCGGCCGAAAATATAGCCAAAAGAATCATCTTATTCATAACAAGCGTAATTTTAAAAGTGAGCGTTTTGGCGTTTAGGGTCCAAGAACGTTTTGATTTTGACCTATTTGCGGCGGGCAACATCACAAACTTTCTACAAACCTTATTAAGGCCAAACGGTCTGAATGGCTAAGGGCTTTGAATGCATCCCGAGATTTTTCGGCCTCTCCACCGTGCCAAAGGATGGCTTCCTCTATGTTTCTTGCCCGGCCATCGTGAAGCAGGAAGGAATGGCCGTTTACCGTTGGTATAAGTCCAATGCCCCAAAGTGGCGCCGTACGCCATTCTGTTCCAGTTGCCAAAAAATCAGGTCGATTATCGGCCAGCCCAGATCCCATGTCATGCAAAAGCAGATCGGTATAGGGCCAAATTTTTTGGTTGTGGAGGGCTGCTATATTGCCACCAGTTCCGGTATTCATTTCAGGTCTGTGACAGCCTGTACAATTGATCTGATTGAATAAAAATTTGCCCCGCAAAACGGTAACATCATCATGGTCACGACGGACGGGCACTGCAAGGGTTTGGGTGTAATGCACCACTTTATGAAAAATGTCATCTGGAATTTCCGGGGTTCCACCGTTGGGCACATTTGGGTATTGCTGTTGCTGGGTAGGGCTAAGATGATCTTGGGGGAATAAGTTACTGGTTATACCAAGATCGCCATTGAAGGCGCCGGCCGTCTGTTGAGCCAGATTAGGCTGGTTGGCTTTCCATCCGAAACGGCCCAACACAACCTGCTGACTATTAGCATCCCAGACCTGGTTTGGCCGCCCAGAGACGCCATTTTGATCTGCGTCGTTTTCGTCTGCAAATGCAAGGATATCCGAAGCTGGAACAATTTCCAAAAGACCCAAGCCTGGCATTTGCGGGGCAATACGCGGTGAAAACATCAGTCCGGATGCCAGCGGTCCATAGTTCAGGTCAATAAATTCGTACAAAGGTTGCCGTAGGGAATAAGCGGTTCCATCCGGGTATTGACCAGCGGTTTCTTGATACGTCACCCGAACCCTGGCTTCGTTTTGCACGTTTAAAATGGCTTTGTCCTGTAATTGTCCGCCATATACTGGATCCCCCAATGATCCTCCATGCGCATCTGTTCCAGGAATACTCAGCCGAAATAGCAGGCCATTCAAGGGCTCTTCCGGTTGGCCCGGAGGCTTGGCCCTGCCATCTTTAAAATGGCAGCTGCCACAGGAAATGGCATTGAAAATAGGGCCTAAGCCGTCCAATGTTTGCACTGAAGCCGGCGCACTGACCCAATTAGAGCGAAAAAATGAATTCCCCGTTACAAAAAATCCATTTTGTTCGGAACTCATGCCATTCACTTGGCCGCCAAAGGCGTTTTGACCAATATCAAAGGTTGTTCCGTTGACTCCCCCGGCATATTGCTCTTCCGGCTCCACTTGTGCAATAGTGGGATCAATACCCTTTTTGCAAGCGGAGAAAAGGAGCGGAATAGCGATACAAAATATAAGCAAACGCATGATTGCCAGCCATTTAAGTTTGTTTCAATTAAAACTCCGCCCCAATTGCCTTCCCAGCTTCAGCCAGTCGGTCGCCCAGGATTTGGAGCGCGGCAATCGTTTCGGTAATGGTAGTAGAGCTGTTCGCAACTGCCTGGTCGAAAGGCGCGGGAATGGCATTCATTTTGGCCTCGACCTCCTCGAAAGCCACTCGTACAGCCTCAGCTTTTACTGGGTCAAGCAACAAAACCAAATCATTAAAACTACTTCCTGAAATTTCAGTGCCGTTCGAATTTTTGTAGCTACCATAATAGACATTTTTCATGCCCAGCAGGTTCATCTTCAAATCAGCAATGGTATTGTCCGCAAAGCAGGAATGTTCGTGTTCCTGGTCTTTTGTGTCAAAGGCTACAAACATCCGCTCGCCGGAGATTTCGGTTTTGGCAAACTCCCTCAAGCCGAAAAAAATCAACCCCATCGATTCATTGTTTGTTTCCTCGTTTAAAAACTCCTGGCGGTAGGCGCCATCTGTTTTCCATTCGTCGCGCACCTGGGCAATGTGTTCAAGCAGTAAATCAATTGTAATCTGAAGGTATTGGCCACGGCGAGCCTGATTGGCAGCTGTCCCACCACCACCAACAATATAATCTGTGTAAGGCCGGGCGCCTGGTCCGCTTATGCTTAGGTCTTGCCCCCACAGCAAAAACTCAAGGGCGTGCCAACCTGTGAATACTGCTGTTTCTGAGCTGAAAAGTTCGTTCAATCCAACCAACACCTCTTTACTGATAACTGGTTGTGCGCCGGGGTTATTGATAATGCCCGCATTGGGTTGTCCCTGGACGTAGTCAATATAGTTTTCGTCCATTGGCCAGGCGTTCATGAACCCTTCCGGTCCATCAGCGTCGTCAATAGGGCCGCCATAAAAGCGAAAAGCTTCGGTTTGGCCGTAAGGATTGCGGGCTGCAAGCCAGGCGGTTTTACAAGTTTGGAATCCAGCGTCTGAGGGAGCCGCTAAGAAGGCATCTATCGCCTGTTTGAGGGTTAATGCGGTATTGTAACTGTCTTCATAGTTGGCCAGGACAAGGTCAGCGTATTGTTCAAGTGCATCTTTTTTAAGCGATGCAACAACGTCTTCTTTTTCTCCACAAGCGACAAACAGGCTTGCCGCTGCCAGGAATAGGAACATGTAGGTAAATCTGTTTTTCATGCAATGTGTGATTGTGTGTGAGTTGAAGGCATGGTTCAGGAATTGGCCGCCAGGATACAATTTAGACTAATAAAAAACAGTGTCGGGTAAGAGGGTAATTATTTTCTAATCCAAAAATTGTCTTTTGGCTTAACATCTGGAATGGTTTTGCTGCCCAAAGATACCTTAATGGGAGTTTTGCCCTGTATTAAATTTAGTTGAAGTGTGCGTTGCTCTATATTTTTCCAAACTTCGGCACTTTTGTGGATGCGTTCTTTTGAGCCGTCGGCAAATTCGATCTCCAAGTGCAAAGGTACCGGCATCATTCCATTCCGTTCGACATAGACCACATAATTGGGTCCTTCGCTTGCTGCGTTATCCATTTTTGCCACCGTTAATTTCAAATCCGGGTATCCAAACTCAAAAAACCAAGGCCTCCAGAACCAGTCGAGGTTTTGTCCTGAGACATTGTTGAAGGTGTTGAAAAACTCGTAAGGCCCGGGATGTTTGCCTTTCCAACGATCCATGTAGACCGTCATGCATTCATGGAATTTTTCGTAGCCCAGCATATCGTACAACTGCATGTAGGCCAGTTGTGGTCGTGAATAGGACGCAAAACCGTAGGATAGGCCGTCTAAAGCACGCGAGGGCACCATGGGCGGCACTTCCCAGTCGTTGCCAAAACCCCAACCATCCCCGATGCGGCTGTTCTTATTTTCCAGGCTGTCGGCTAAAAAATGGTCGAAGAAACTGGCCCAGCCTTCGTCCATCCAGGCATAGTATTGCTCATTGATGCCCATCATAAACGGGAAATAGGTATGTGCCGTTTCGTGTACGGTGAGGCCAGTCACCTGATCCATGGAGACACTTGCGTCGTTGATCATCATGGGATATTCCATGCCGTCGTTGCCATCGAACACGGTGAGGCAAGGGTAGGGAAAGGGGTAGCCGGGCAACCAGGTGCTCATCAAATGGATGCCATCGGCGGCGATGCGTGCTACACGTTTGTAATCATTCGATTCGGAATCGTAGGCGGCACTGACAAAAGTTCGGCGACTTGTTTTTTCATCCACGATCACGGAAGTGGCGTCCCAGTTGTAGTGTGCGCTTGCGGCAAAAGTGAAGTCAGGCACCTCCGTGGCCTTGAAACGGAATACGTTTTTGGAGGATTTTTTGTACACGCCGCCTACTTTCAGTTCTTCTTCTGAAAAGATGCTGACGACCTCCTTGCTCCCATGTGCCCGTTCCCAACGTTCGAGGAATGTTGGCTGTAAAATATCGGCGGCATTTTGCCACTCTCCGGTTGCCCAGGCCTGATAGCCCTTGGGCAGGGTGATGGTAACGTCGTAATTGGAAAAGTCGTGGTAGAATTCCTGCAGGCCATTGTAAGGCGTGCTCGCCCAGCCGTGGAGGTCGTCGTACACAGCAATTTCAGGGTAAAAATAAGGAATGAAAAAGGTGGTGGGGTCGCAGACGCATTCTCGGGTAGCGTTCTCGGAAGATGGCATGGTAAACGACCAGTCGGCGGAAAGTTGGAGCATGCTGTTGGGAGCGAGCGGGGTTTTCAGGTTGATATCGAGGTAAGTGTCATGTCGGTTTTGTGCGGATTTTTCCACAGCTAAACCATTGATGGACAGGTATTTGATTACCACGCCATCGGTCAGGTCTTTTGGGTCAATATCATCAGCACGTTGACCGCCTTTTCGATAGAGGTCGTGCAGGAGTTTGAGGCGAATCATGTAGAGGGTGTCGGGGCTATTGTTGAAATATTTGACTTCCTCAGTGCCTTTTATCTCCTTTTTTTTGGGATTGAGCGCCACGTTGATGTTATATTCGGAGCGATTTTGCCAATATTTTGCGCCGGGGCTTCCGTCCAAGTTGCGCAGTCCTTTTTCGTAGGATTTTTCAAAGTTTCGTGGGAAGGGCAGGGTAGTGTTTTGGGCGGTAGCTTTCCCTAAAAGGAGCAGGAGTAAAATGGGGAGCAATAGAAGTCGCATAAAAAATGGGTTGAATAATGAGTGGCAAATAGAGAGCGAGGATAAGTTTCAAAGTGATGGCAAACGTAGCAATTGTTGTCTTTTTTTGTTCAGATTTGGCAAAGTCAAAAAAAACGCCGTGTTTTGGCCTGATTTTCAAAGGGTTAAAATAACGTTTGCCTCGCCGACGAAATTTGCGAATTGTTCGTTTTGCTCCTAGAACACGAAAAACAGCAACCTATAACATCAAAATCTCCTACAGATGCGCCAGACTTTCTTTGCTATTACTGCTTTCTTCGCCTTGACTTTGCTCAGTTCCTTTGCTATTCAAAAGGAAGAATTTGGCAAAGCAGGTTATTACGCTGACTCCCTTCATGGCCGCAAAACTGCCAGCGGCGAAAAATACGACAAGTTTGAATTCACCTGTGCCCATAAAACCCTAGCCTTCGGCACAAAAGTCAGGATCACAAGGCTTGACAACAAAAAGTCGGTTGTCTGCCGCGTGAACGACCGAGGACCTTTTGTCGAAGGCTATGTAACAGATATTTCGCGTGCAGCCGCAGAAGAAATCGGCCTTATCAAGATTGGAGTGACGCGTGTAAAATTGGAAGTTGTACAGGCCGTTGCCACCGCCCGCGTGGGTGCCGATGTGGATGGCAATACCAAGCTGCTCATCGCCTCCAAGGGCGCTTCCAAAACGCTCAGCCCCGTCCAATACAACAATGATTTGCGCCCCTCTAGCGGCAAAGGCTTTAGTGAACTGCCGTCGGAACTCTACTCCATTGACATACAAAAGACGCGGAAAGAGGGCTTTGGTGTGCAGGTCAGCACCCTTTACGATGCCGACAATGTGCTGCCGGTTATTAAAAAGCTCCAACAAGAGTGGCCAAGCAAGGCCATGGTGAGCGTAGAAAGTGACGGTGTGTACAAAAAAAGCACCTATAGGGTCATCATTGGCCCATTTTCTGATGCAAAGACTGCGGCCGTGCAGCAAAAGGCGGCTGCTAAAAAGGGGTACAAGGGTTGTTTTGTGGTGGATTTGGGGGGGATGTAGTTTGGTGACCCTCCTTTGCCCCTGCCCCCCAAGGAAAGCTACGGCGGGTAAATGGGTTGAATGGTGACCCTCCTTCGCAGGGCTACGGCGGGTAAATTGGTTTATTTGCCAGAACGGGCATTTCGCTGGGTGCGGGATGCCCGTTTTTTTGTATGTGTCGAAAGTTTTTGGGCATCAAAAAACGGCAGTTACGCGTCCTGCGTAACTGCCGTTTTATATATCCGAATCAGTTGAAATCAAAGATCCTTCAATTCACCCACCAACTTCTGCAGCGTATCCTTCGCATCCCCAAAGAGCATCTTCGTTTTTGGGTGGAAGAAAAGTTCGTTTTCGATACCAGCGTAGCCTGCGCGCATGGAACGTTTGAGTACGATCACATTTTTGGCGTCCCAAACTTTCAAAACGGGCATTCCATAGATCGGGCTGCTCGGATCGTTTTCGGCGGCAGGGTTTACCACGTCATTGGCGCCTACGATGATGACCACGTCGGTGGAGTTCATGGTTGGGTTGGCGTCTTCCATTTCCACGAGTTTCGGGTAAGGAACATCGGCCTCGGCGAGCAGGACGTTCATGTGGCCCGGCATACGGCCTGCCACGGGGTGGATGGCGAAACTGACTTCCACACCCTTTTCTTCGAGTTTTTTCTCCAATTCGTGACAAATATGCTGGGCTTGCGCCACGGCCAAACCATAACCCGGAACGATGATCACCTTGCCAGCGTACGCACACAAAATGGCCGTATCGGTGAGGGTGATTTCTTTCACGGTTTGATCGCCCGAAGCGCCTTTTGCTCCGCCTGCGCCCCCACCGCCAAAAGAGCCGATGATTACGTTGAGCAAAGAGCGGTTCATGGCTTTGCACATCAGAACGGTCAGAATGGTACCGGCCGAGCCGACCAAAATACCTCCCGTGAGCATGATGGGATTGTTGTACAAAAAGCCGCCAAAAGCCGCAGCCATACCTGTGAGCGAGTTGAGCAGCGAGATGACCACCGGCATATCCGCACCACCAATGGGCATCACGAACAATATTCCGTAAAGCAGGGAAAGAACAAGTAAAATCCAAAGCACTGAGCCTCCGAGCATCGCTGGCTGCAAAACCGCCAGAACCAGTACAATGATGATACCGACCAACAACAACAAATTGAAGTAAGTGAGTGCTTTAGACGAGAGGTCTTTAATCTTTTCATCCAACTTGCCATAAGCAATAATACTACCGCTGAACGACACGCTGCCTATAATGAGACCCAAAAACACGATGAGCAAATAGCCCGCCGAGCCTTCCGGGTGAGAGTGGTATTCGACCAGGGAAATTATGGCCGCACAAGCGCCACCCATGCCGTTGAAAAAAGACACCATTTGTGGCATGGCAGTCATTTTTACTTTCATGGCCATCATCCAGCCGACAACGGTGCCGATCCCCATGGCCGCGATGATCCAGGCTACGTTGCCAATGGGCTGACCGTCTTTTTGGTGAAATAGGATGGTCGCCAGAATGGCGATGCCCATGCCGGCAGCAGCCAAAAGGTTGCCATTGCGCGCGGTATCGGGACCGCTCAATCGTTTGAGGCCTATGATGAAGGTGATAGACCCGATTAGGTAAGAGAGTTCGAGGAGAAAGGTGGACATCATTTTTTCTTTTTAAACATTGCAAGCATTCGATTGGTGACTACAAAGCCACCGACCACGTTGAGAGTGCCGAGCAAGACGGCCAAAAAGCCCAAAATCAGGGCGAGGTAGTCGTCCGAGTGGGCATGACCCATAACGATGATGGCCCCTATGATAACCACGCCGTGAATGGCGTTCGCGCCCGACATGAGTGGGGTGTGCAGGATGGCCGGCACATTGGAAATCACTTCGATTCCCAGCAAAATGCTGAGGATAACAATGTAGATAAGATGTTGATTTTCAAGAAAAAAACTTGCCATATTGTAGATGTTGGACTTTAAGACAATGGACGTTGGACTTAAGAGATTTTTGCGTTATAGAGATTATCAAAAGAGCTTGTGAAACCTGCTTCCCAATATCCTAATTTCCCATGGCCCCTTTCACCCGTTCGCTCACCACCTTCCCTTCGTGTGCCACGCAAGTAGCCGCCACGATATCATCCTCCCAATTGAGGGTCAACTCGTTTTTGATCATTAGAAGTTTGAGGAAGTTGACGATGTTTTTGCCAAACATAACACTGGCATCTTTGGACACAGAACCCGCGAGGTTCGAGTCGCCAATGATCGTAACGCCGTGTGGGTGGGTGGTTTTACCATTTTCGGTCAGTTCGCAGTTGCCGCCCGTAGAGGCTGCCATGTCTACGATGACTGCGCCGGCTTTCATGGCCGCCACGGTTTCTTTGCGAATAAGCACCGGGGCTTTGCGGCCCGGAATCTGCGCCGTGCAAATAATGACATCCGCCGCCACAGCTCTTTCGTGGATGAGCTGTGCCTGACGCTGCTTGAATTCTTCGGTTTGCTCGACGGCATAACCGCCAGCAGCCTTGTCGTCGACAGCGCCTTCTACTTCCACGAATTTTGCGCCAAGGCTCATCACCTCTTCTTTGGCTGCAGCCCGCACGTCAAAAGCTTCTACGACGGAACCCAGACGTTTTGCCGTTGCAATGGCCTGGAGCCCCGCCACGCCTGCGCCAAGAATCAGGACTTTGGCGGGCTTGATGGTGCCAGCAGCCGTCATGAACATCGGGAAGAAGGTTGGCAGATGGGCTGCTGCCGTCAGCACGGCTTTGTAGCCGCCCACAGTCGCCATCGAAGAAAGCACGTCGAGGGCTTGGGCGCGGGTGCTGCGCGGGGCCATGTCGAGGCTGAATCCTGTGATGTTTGCTTTGAGCAGGTTTTCCACGGCCTCCCGGTTGCCCAGCGGATTGAATTGGCCAATCACAATTTGTCCGGCGGACATTTTGGAAAGCGAATCTGTGGACAGTGGATGAATCCTCGCAAGCACGTTTGCACTTTTCAAAACCGAATCGGTGTCGGCGATTTGAGCGCCTTGCGCTTCGTAACTTGCGTCGTCGAAAAAGGCTGTTGCGCCCGCGCCGCGCTCCACAATGATTTTGTCGAAGCCCATTTTGGTCAGGGCGGAGAGGGAATCTGGGGTGACGGAAACGCGTTGTTCGCCGTCTGCTTCTTTCAGGATGCCGAGTGTCATGGACAGTGGTTATTCGTTTGTTGGTGACTGGTTAATTGGTGGATTGGTGATTGGTGGATTGGTGATTGGTTAATTCGTGGACTGGTGATTGGTGGACTGGAGAACCAAGAGTAACGAATAACTCGTCTACCAATCACCAATAATCCAATCACCAGCCAACCAATCACTTTTTCGCAGGCCGAAAGTAGTGTGTTTTCTAAAAGTCGGAAATTGTTTCCAAAATTTGTGTCATATAAATCAAATTTTCTTCCGTCGCTACTTCGGAGGAAGTAACCCAAATCCTTGATTTACAAGCAATAAACCATGTTTCCAACGTGTCGCCCGCTGTGGCTCAAGAACCAGTATTTGTCACGGTCAAGTACAATCCACAGGTGTTGCAGCGCATGAATGAGGTCGCGCCGAGCATTATCGCCAAGGACGGTGACGGCGTGGTGGTGGTCTGGGATTTTTGACAGGATTAACAAGATGGGACAGGATTAACAGGATGGGACAGGATAACAGGATTTGGTTGGCTTCGCCAAAGGGCTGATGGGATAGTGGCTGGAACGCGGATGACGCAGATTGGACACGGATTTTTTATCTATTTTTGCGCCTCCTCCGATTGACTTGCAGAAAGAATCGGATCGCATCGAATGAGAAAAAAAATTGAGATACTGGCCCCGGCCAAAAACCTGTACCAAGGCATGGCCGCTGTCAATGCCGGCGCAGACGCCGTGTATATGGGCGCGCATGTGTTTGGCGCCCGGACCAATGCCACCAATTCGATAGAAGACATCGCCGAAATGGTCCAATACGCCCACTTGTTCAAAGCAAAGGTGCTTGTGACTGTCAATACCATTTTGTACGAAAACGAATTGGAAGCCTGCCGACAACTCATCTGGGATTTGTACAACATCGGCGTGGATGCCCTCATCATCCAGGACATGGGAATTCTTGAAATGGACCTCCCACCCATCGTGCTCCATGCCAGCACCCAGGCCAATAACCGGGATGCCGGCCATGTCAAATTCCTGTCCGATGCGGGTATTAAACGCGTGGTACTGGCCCGGGAACTGAATCTGAATCAGATCCAGGAAATCCATCAGGCCAGCGACGTATCCCTGGAGTTTTTCGTCACTGGAGCCCTTTGTGTATCCTTCAGCGGCAATTGCTACATGAGTGTTGCCAACGGCGAGCGTTCGGCCAACCGCGGCTCCTGCGCCCAAAACTGTCGCTTGCCTTACCAGTTGATTGACGGAAAGGGTAACACCCTGATCGAAAACAGTCACCTGCTTTCGATCAAAGACCTAAACCTGAGCGACGAACTGCCCAATCTGATCAAAGCAGGTATTTCCTCTTTTAAAATTGAAGGCCGTCTGAAAGACCTTGTTTACGTCAAAAACAACACTTCTTACCTGCGCAAAAAATTAGATACTTTTCTGGAGGCCCATGCCGATCAATTTGAAAAGGCTTCTTCGGGCAGAACCTTCTACCAATTTGAACCGGAAATGGATCGCAGCTTCAACCGGGGCTACACGGATTATTTTGTCAATCAACGCCACGCAAAAATAGGCTCCTGGGAAAGTCCCAAGTCAAAAGGGCAGTACATTGGCAAACTGCTGGAAGTAAAAGCCAATGGATATCGAATCGAAAACTACGAGCAGCTCAACAACGGCGACGGTCTGTATTTCGTCAATGAACGGGGCGAAGGCGACGGCCTGCAAGTCAACATTATCGTCAACGATGTCGTGGTGCCCAACGAACTGAAACCTATAGCGGCAGGCACGGAAATCTACCGCAACCTCGATGCCGAGTTCATCCGGATGTTGGAAAATGAAAACAGCGCGGTGCGGAAAATCGGGGTCAAAATGCACTTCAGCGAAACCGAAAACGGATTCTGCTTGAAGGTGGTGGACGAAGACGGGCATACCAGTTCTGCCAACCTCGAAACACCCAAAGAACCCGCAAAAAACGCGGAGGGGCTGATCGAAAATATCCAAAAGAACCTCGCCAAAACCGGCAATACACCTTTCATGGTGGATGAAATGGAAGTAGATTTTTCGCAAAACTGGTTTTTGCCCATTTCAAAAATAAACGAAATCCGGAGGACGGCCTTGGAACAATTGTCGGAAATCCGGATTCGGGATTATCAGCGGGAAGAACATCAGATCGTCAAAACCGAGCACCCTTACCCAGTGAAAGCGCTTGATTTTACCTACAATGTGTCCAATAAACTGGCCCGGGCATTTTACAAGCGCCACGGGGTTACGGACATTGAAAAGGCATTTGAATTGCAATGGGACCCTGGCAAATCGCGGGTGATGGTGACCAAATATTGCGTGAAATACGAATTGGGCAAATGTCCGCGATACCAGCGCGAAACCATGGGCGCCAAACTTGCCGAGCCACTCACCCTGAAACACGGCGAGGTCGAATACAAACTGAAGTTCAACTGCAAGCCCTGCGAAATGGAGATTTGGGAAAAGGATGCGGAATTGGTGATTGAGGATGAGATGGAGTGATTTGCAACATGCGCGTAAAACCCTTATTATCAATAGTATACTCCACCTATCACTCACAAATACAGTATTTATCAGTCAGTTTTAGGGCTTCAATGTGGAGCTTGTCCTCTGGCTCACCCGGTGGTATACAGTACTGTATTATTCCGAAGTAATCAGTATATGTTTTGGTTTGAAGTCCATTAAAAGTGCTGTTATACGTTAGCGTGAAAGGCGGTTCGCCGCTGAATTCAATCTTCACGTCAACACACGTACCCTTGCATACATCCGGGGTGTCAGTAGAAAAAAAGACTGTGGGCTTAGGCCGCCAGGTCACGGGAACGGCTTCATTGGAAATATCCAGACATCTGTCACTCAAGTCAACATTGCCGTTTAGTTCCTTCCCTGCAATGGCCGCGATGTAATAGGTGACACCTTCTTGCATCATAGACGGGTCGAAAGCAAAATTGGGCGTGTTACTGATTGAAACAATGCTGCCAAGGGTATCGCCCGGGTCTGAAAAAAGGATATACTGAAGCATCGTGCCTGGCGGCAGGACATTTGGCGCGGCTGGCGGTACGATAGCGACTTCTTCCGGGCAAAGGTTGAGCGAAGGGGACGGTATCAAACCCGCTTTGACCACACAAGGGGGACAGCAAAAAGAAATGGCAAAATCGACACCAGCTGCGTACCCATTATAAAAGGTATTCGTAACTTTGAGTGTGCTGATCGGAGTGATAATATTGAGGTCTCTACAAGCTCCACTCCAAGGGCCCGGGGATTGCAGGCCACCCCATCCATTAACGATAGGTACCATGTTGGGGCCGCCACAACCAAGAGGTGAGCCTCCATTCGGAAAAGGAAAGGGGGCTCCATTAATCTCAAGCGTTACGACATCCAAAGTTGGAGGGCCCCCTCCTACTGGATTACCGTCAAACTCGAGTGCAATGAAGTCGAAAGTTACACCGCCAATCGGTTCTGAAAAAGCGAAGGTCCAGCTCCCCTCTGCCATATAATAAGGGCCAACATCGCAAGGTATAGAATAACCATAACTTACGGTACCCTCAGATGTCACGGTGACTTCGCTACAAGGAAATTGCTCCATTCCAGATTCAGCGGTTATTAGGTTTTGACAATTCTGTGCCTGAATCTCTGCGCTTATCATTAATACACAGAACAGAAATACTGGTTTCAGAGAAAACAGCTTGGGTTGAGGCGATGAAAGGGTGTATGTCATAGGATTTGGATTGGATAGTACAAACAGAGTTGCCAAAAATCACTCACAAACACAGTATTTATCCGTCAGTTTTAGGGCTTCAATACGAATCTTGTCATCTGGCTCACCCGGTGGTATACAGTACTTTATTATTCCGAAGTAATCAGAATATGTCTGCGTTTGGAGTCCATTGAAAGTGCTGTTATAGGTTAATGTGAAAGGTGGTTCGCCGCTGAATTCAATTTTTACATCCACACAAGTACCCTTGCATACATCCGGGTTGTCAGTAGAAAAAAAGACGGTGGGCTTGGGCCGCCAGATCACGGGAACGGCTTGGTTGGAGACATCCAGACATCTGTCACTCAAGTCCACATTGCCGTTTAGTTCATTGCCTGCAATGGCAGCAATGTAATAGGTGACCCCCTCTTGCATCACAGCCGGATCAAAAGAAAAATTGGGCGTGTTGCTGATTGAAACAATGCTGCCAAGGGTATCCCCCGGGTCTGAAAAAAGGATATACTGAAGCATCGTGCCTGTCGGCAGGACATTCGGTGTGGCCGGCGGTACGGTAGCGATGGCATCCGGACAAAGGTTGAGCGGAGGGGAGGGTATCAAACCCGCCTTCACTACACAAGGGGGACAGCAAAAAGCAATGTCAAAAGTTATCCCCAATGCATTCCCGTTATAAAAGGTATTCGTAACCTTGATTGTGTTTATTGAAGTGATAATGTTGAGGTTCTCACAAGCACCGATACCAAATCCGCCTGCCGACCTCAAGCCACCCGAACCATCAATCATAAGAGGGGTGGCGAAGTTGACACAACTACTTGGCGAACCGGCATTCGGAAAAGGAAAAGGGGCGCCATTGATTTCAAGCGTCACGACTTCATAAGTTGGAGGTCCATTTGGATCAGGTTGAAAATCGAATGAACAAAAGTTGAAAGTTACGCCACCAACCGGCTGCGAAAAAGTGAATATAAAACTGCCCTCCTGAATATAATAAGGGCCCTCCCCAGGACAAGAACCTGTAGAAAGAGTTAATGTGTAACCCTCCGTTGTCACGGTGACATCGGCGCAATCAAATTGTTCCTGTCCAGATTCAACGGTTATTTTGTTTTGACAAACCTGTGCCTGTACGCCTGCTGTTATTATCAAAACACAAAGCAGAAATACCGATTTCAGAAAAATAGGCTTGGGTTGAGGGAATGAAAGAGTATGTGCCATAGGATTTGGATTGGATATCAGAAATTGGATTGCTGTCGGGGGATAAGTCCCCCGCTTTGTCATTTCACAATTGTCACATCCCCTTTGTGCCTGACAGTGGAACCATCTGGCAAAAGCACCTCGAAATAATAAACATACACTCCTGGCATCATCGGCTGATTGCGGAAAGTGCCATCCCATCCGCTGCCGGGCGTGTTTGTTGGCATGGTTTCCCTGGAAAACAAGGCATTGCCCCATCGGTCGTAAACATGGAAATTTCGCACCTCCTGAATGCCCGGGCCGGAGAAGACGCCGAAAAAGCCGTTTTCTTCCGAGCCTGGATGAAACACGTTGGGCACGTATATATTGACCGACCGGTTCACGTTGATCCTTATTTCCCCGGAGGTAAAACAACCCTCCGGATCGTACGCTTCCACTCGTATAAAACCCGAGTCAAGCGCAATCAAAGTGGGATTGACACAGTCGGAACAGGACAGCGAAAATGGCGAATAAAATGCAACGGAATCAATGACAAAATTAGCTCCTACATTGATTTGGATTTGTTCACCAATGTTTGCATCAATCTGTGAATCCATGATCAAGGCATATCCCGGCGCTACCGGATCATAGGTCGTGACAATGGTTTGAACGCTGTCGCAACCATTGGCCGCAATAAACGTGTTCACCTGTGTGCCCGCGTCTATTATTCGGCAAGTCGTACGGGTCAGGGTCGACACAATGGGGGGCGCCAGATTCACCGTATGGTTTTCAAGGGCTGTACAACCATAAACATCTGTGGCAATAACCGAATAAGTGCCTGCCTGGGTTATATTTATTGCAGAGCCCGTTATTCCATTTGACCAGGTGTAGGTAAGGGCATTGCCTGATGCGGTTAAGAGGGTACTGTTCCCTGAACACAAGCTGTGTAGGCCGTCTACTTGAACGAATGGACTGGCGGGAATGACGGCTTGTATGAAAGCCGTACCGCTGCATCCGGATGCATTGGTCACTGTAACAGAATAAGTGCCCGATTGAGCCACATCCATGGCCTGCGCGTTACTCCCATTGCTCCAAAGATAACTATTAAAGCCATTTTCGGCGCTTAGGGAGGCCTGTTGATCACATTGGTAGGGCTGCTGGAGGATTAATGGACTCAAAGAAGGCGCCGATTCAACCTCAAAAGAACTGGAAACCGTGCAGCCGAAAGCATCGGTTGCTGTTACAAAATAGGTGTTCGTCTGGTTTACAGATATAACCGAAGCGGTCTCCCCATTAGACCAATTGTACGACAAAAATCCTCCTGTGGCCGTTAAGTTAGCTGTTTGTCCCGGGCAAATGCTTGGGTTTCCTACAATACTCAATTGGGGAGGAGGCAATATCGCAACCTGTGTGCTCGCTGTTCCCATACAACCGTTCCCGTCTGTTACCGTAACGGAAACGGAGAGCGGCGGTGTTACCAAAATACTGGTGTTACTTTCCCCATTACTCCATAAAATCGAGGAGAAGGTACTACCTATGGTTAGTGTTGCCGTAGCGCCCGGACACACACTTGTCGGGCCAGAAATAACCGGCACAGGCGTTGGAAACAAATCTACTGTGCTGCTTGCGCTGGTAGTACAGCCGAGTGCATCGGTGACAGTCACATGATAGGTGTTTGCTTGGTTGACGGTTATACCCGAAGCCGTCTCCCCATTAGACCAAATGTACGACGAGAATCCTCCTGAGGCCGTTAAGCTAGTGGATTGGCCCGGGCAAATGGCTGGGTTTCCTGCAATACTCAATTGGGGAGGAGGCAATATCGCAACCTGCGTGTTTGCCGTTCCCATGCAACCGTTCCCGTCTGTCACGGTAACGGAAACGGAGAGTGGCGGTGTTACCAAAATACTTGTGCTGCTTTCCCCATTACTCCACAAAATCGAGGAGTAGGTACTGCCTACCGTTAATGTTGCCGTAGCGCCTGGACACACACTCGTCGGGCCTGCAATAACCGGCACTGGTGTTGGAAACAAGTCTACCGTGCTGCTTGCCGTGGAGGTACAGCCGAGTGCATCGGTGGCGGTCACGGTGTAAATTCCTGGAACACCCACCGTTATGCTCTGTTGGGAAGATCCGGTATTCCATAAGTAGGTTCCAAAACCGGCAGATGCATCCATATTTACCGTCGCTCCAGGGCAAATCTGTGCCGGACCGTTTAGTGCAACACTGTTTTGAACCGGTATGGTGACTATAATGGAAGCGATTCCTGTACATCCAAGGGTATCGGTCACCACTACCTGGTAGTTGCCATTCATAGGCACGATAGTTTGGAGGCCCGAGGCCGTGAACCCGGCAGGGCCGCTCCAATCATACTGACTGAAGCCTGCATCAGCATTTAACACAATCTGTCCATTGCAGGTGTATGGGAGTTCTGTTATGCCAGTGGTCGGCTCAGCCAACTCCTGAACGAGGATGCTGTTTGTTCCGGTGCAACCCAAATTGTCTGTAACGGTGACGGTGTAAGTATTTCCGGCAGAGATCAAGATACTAGCGCTTATCTCGCCAGAACTCCATACATATTGAGTGAAAATGGGACTTGCACTTAAAATGCTTGTCGATCCGGAACAGAGCATTGGATCCCCTGTAATGTCAACGCTTGGAGTGGAGGGCAGGGTAATCACGATGACGGAGCTGCCGGTGCATCCATTGCCATCGCCAACGGTAACCGAATAAGTGTCGTCAATAGTAACCGCAATGCTTTGATCCGTTTGGCCGGTACTCCATTGATAGATTGAAAACCCGGTTCCGGCATCAAGGTTAATCTGGCCATTACAGGTATAGGGCGATTCCTGAATTTGTGGTTGAAGATTGGTGGCTGTGATGAGGGTATGGGTATCTGTTGCAGTACAGCCATTGACAGCTGTCACGGTTACGGTATACACGCCGGCTGTGTTCACCGTAATACTTGAAGTGCTTGCCCCGGTACTCCAGGCGTATGCATCAAAACTTCCAGGGATTGAAAAAGTGGCCGTTCCTGAAGTGCAAATCTGGCCGAGCCCACTGATTTGAGGGTTGGGCTGTTGAAGGCTTTCAACGCTCAGCGTATCCGCCGCCGTGCAGCCAAATGCATCGGTAACCGTAACAGCATAAAGCCCGCCGGTATCAATACTGACAGCGGCATTGTTGGCGCCATTATTCCATACATATTGGCTAAAACCGGTCGGTACACTTATGATGATACCGGAACCCTGACAAAAAGAAGGCGCCCCGGAAATCGCAATGGAGGGCAAAATCGGTATGTCAGCAACAAAACTGCTGGTGCCCGTACAACCTTGCGCATTGGTAACGGTAACGGCATAGGCGCCGGAGCTGTCAATTGTAATGGCCGAAGTATTCGAGTTGATGCTCCACTGGTAACTGGAATAATTTGCTCCGGCCTGGAGGGACAAAGTTCCATCGCAGACATAAGGATCAGCAATAATGACTGGCGCAGGTGACGTGACGCCACTTATTACATGACTGCTGGTTCCTGTACAGCCATTGAAGTCAGTAACCGTAATGGAATAGACGCCTGACAAATTGACAACAATTTCAGAAGTGTCGGCCCCGGTATTCCAAGCATAAACGGCATAGCTATTAGACACACTGAGCAGGCTACTTGTAGTGTCGCACATAACAGCGGGGCCTGCAATGCTTGGTGGCACAAAAGAAACTTCCTTTACTTTCAGGCTATCGATACTGACACACCCATTCGATCTGGTGGCTGTCACCGAATAAGTGCCGCCTGTATTTACCAATATAGAGTTCCCACTTTGCCCACTACTCCATAAATAAGTAGCGGTGTCTGTTAGCATGGCTGTTAAGGTTAAAGAAACACCGCTGCACAAACTGGTGTCTCCCGCAATACTTACCGGCGGTTGGTGAAAAATGTTGACAGTATCGGCACTAGTTCCCGTGCATCCAACGGAATCCGTGACTATCACACTGTACGTATTGGAGTCGGTCACCATTATGGCTTGGGTCGTGCTGTCATTACTCCACAATACGGAGGCATATCCGGTTCCGACGCTTAGCATGACCTGCCCCAGGCAGGTATCCGTAGTTTCGGTGATGACTGGAACGGGACTGTCAGCGGCTTGTATTTGAACAGAGGATGTACCTATGCAACCACCCGGATTGGTTACCGTAACCGTATAATCACCTGGTGTTGAAATAGAAATAGCCTGGGTGGTGGCGCCGTTGCTCCATAAGTATTTGGCAAAAAGCTCTTTCACTGCCAGGCTGGTATTAGCACCGGAACAGACGGCTGCAGGCGCCTGGATGGTAGGTGTGGGTTGGGACCATAGATTTATTTCCAGGCTCACCAGCCCGGAGCAATTCTGCGAAAATGCTGTGTTTGCTGAGCATAACATGCCAATTTGTAGAATGTAACCCAATAAGATCTTAATGGGGAAGTAATTATTGTTCATCCGAATTAAGTTTTAGCCACAGAAGTAAAGTAAACTTAGTAAATCAAAGGTAACAAACTGTTTGGACAAAAAAAATTTGGACACTTTTATTGTGGTGTTATAATTAATTTGGTGGTATGGCTTTACAATCTATTTCCTTAGGTTCTGGCTGCGCGTTATTCTTTCACAAATACAACGCTGCGATTACCCACCCTTAAAAAATAAACCCCTCTTGGTAAATCACCAATAAACATTGGTTGATCCGGGTTAGATTCGAATACTTTGACGCCCAACGTGTTCCAAATCTCCACTAGCCCGCGAGCATTCACTTCTAGCTGATCTGTTGCAGGATTTGGATAAACGAATAGCGGGGCATCTAATCTGCTTATTTCCTGAATCCCGGTATTAATTTCCACTTCCACCGCGCCGATGGATCGTGCGCTTCCAGAAAATGGTTTGCCATAAAAATCGCTCGCAGGTTCAGTTTGTGCCTTTCCATTGCCGATGGCGGGACTTCCAGCCAGCAGATTAAAATCATTGCCAGGGCCATCCACAAACATAAGCGTGTTGGTGCCATAAT
>Ga0247843_1001449_pt1 | contig 48254 bp, 42 predicted proteins | sample LaCruzMarch2017__FD_192420 | JGI IMG/M metagenome (GOLD analysis project Ga0247843, IMG submission 192420) | Freshwater microbial communities from meromictic Lake La Cruz, Castile-La Mancha, Spain - LaCruzMarch2017_8m | ecosystem: Environmental > Aquatic > Freshwater > Lake | place: Spain...
GTCGTCGCGTGGCGCCAGCGTTTGTCGATCAGTGCGGCCACGCCCAAACCCGCTCCGGCCAACAGCGTTGCAGCGCCGAGAAGCATAGTGATCAGACTGCCGACGCTTGAAGGCACCCCAGCCTGACTGAGTAAAGTCTTCAGCCAAGGCAGGCCTGCGATTCCCTCGATCGGATTGGCGATCGCCTGCGATTCAAATAGGTAACCTCCAATCGGTGCGGTCGCCGTCGTCGCCACGCCGAGTTGGCGCGCAATCAAGTTCGCCAAGTACGGCCCCTGGCCACTGGCGAAAATCAGAGCAGCGCCAACGGCGAAGGTGACGACCATGCCAATGGCACCGTCCCACCGCCTTCCAGAATTCAAAAGACGGACTAGGCCTTCAACGACGAGAATCCCAGCGACGAGCGGTGCCAGCTCCGAGTACGCGGAAATGAAGGCGGCGAGCAGAACGCCGCTGGCAATGTTGATCGACCACAACCTCCGAGAGCTGTGCGCATCGATCACGCGTAGGGCGAGCAAGGCGATCAGGATTGCGTTAGACTGCAAATTGCTGAGCGCGTCGGCGTCGCGGACCATTGCGGACCAAAAGCCGAGGCCGACTGCCAGAGATGCCGTCAAACTGAGCGCTCGTCCGACAGACGCAATTCGTGCCAGCGCAAAGGCAGCTCCTGCCATGGCGACACTGAACACGCAACCGAGCGCCCAGAGCAGGCGATGCGTTCCCTGTCCTGTTAGGTGCCCGTACCAACCGAGATTCACGATCGTCGCCAGGCGCGCATTGCCTTGCTTCAAAAAACGCGCGGAGTAGACCCCGGAGAGGTTCTTCTCCGCAAAGACTGCGGTTTCGGGGCGAGAATCGAAAGCGGAACCGTTTGTGATCAGGTCGAACGACGCAGTGCGAGTGCTTTCACCAAGCGTCGAGTACGAGATTACATCGCTTGGGTTTGAGCGAATGATGACGGAATTGATGCCTGTGGAAATCATCGGCAGGATCAGCAGGGAAAAGCAGATCGCCATGGAGCCAATGCACAGAAGGCTATCGCGTCGGCTCACCGACTGCATGCCGCGTTTGCGGAGAACCACCAGCGTGCCGACGCCTCCAGCCGTGACCATTGCCAGTGCAGCGAACAGCGCCCAATTCTGGGAAGGACCAAGCAGCAAGTAGAGCGGAGGAGCCAGTAGCGACCACCATGCGATGCCGAACGCTGGCGCGAGCCCGATCGTAACGCCCAAGTTCGGCGTCGATGGGGCTGGTTCTTTGCCGGTAAGCCAAAGCGAGTAGGGCAGCCCAACGAGCGTGAGCGCTGCAAGGCAAACAACCGCTGCCAGAATATCGAGTAACACAGTCTATCCCCGCTAAGCTGCGCGCAGCTTGGCGAACTCTAACGGCGCCATTCGACCAGCGCTACTGTTTTAGAGCGGCAGAAAGTGTCAGGTGGATAGCGGTTGAAGGCGTTCGTGCGATATCAAAAGCCAAGAATGCAAGAACGAACTGAATTCCGAGGATCACGCTTATCATCGCGACTGCAACCGTACCTGCCGATGCCAAAGAGCCGGTCATGTTCGACTGGATGATCTGGTTGATGCCGAAGATCGTGCCGAACAGCAACAGCGCGATTCCGAAAATGAGCTCCATCGTGGCGACCGAAAAATCGCGCAACGCGTAATTGTATGTCAGTCGTTTGAACGTGTTGCGGATGTGCTTCCAGGCAAACTCGCCGAGGATTTTCGACAGCTTGAGGCTGCTGGATTCGTCGCCGTACCGTGAGTGCATCGGCACGTCAGTGACGGCGGCGCCGACAGTTCCCAGCCGGAACAGCATCTCCGACTCGAAGAAATAGCGTCCGATAAGTTTCTGCAGCGGAAGAATTCGGAGAACAGATGTGTGGATTGCCGTATATCCATTTGTCGGATCGAATGTGCGCCAGTAGCCTGTCGATAGCTTCGAAATGAACGATAGGATCGCGTTGCCAAAAAGCCTGATCGGCGGCATCCCTGCCACTGTATCGAGCGAGAAAAAGCGATTGCCTTTTGTGTAATCGGCGAGGCCCATCGCGATCGGCTGCAGGAAGGAAGCGATAAGGGCGGGATCCATCTGCCCATCCCCATCGATCTTGACTGCAACATCGGCCCCAAGTTCCAAGGCCTTACGATAGCCGGTCACGACAGCGCCGCCCACGCCCAGATTCCTTTCATGAATGATCAAGCACAGGCGTGGATCGCTGCATTCGGCGCGTACCAACTCGCCGGAGCTCTCCGGGCATTTGTCATCGACAACAATGATGTGGTCAACGAAATCCGGCATCTCACGGATGACGCCGAGGATGTGCTGTTTCACCCGATAGCAGGGTATCACTACAGCAACCGAGATCGTTCTCTTCGCTAGTTCGGTCGTTGTGAACACCACGTCCCCTCGGCCTAAACGCAACAGGTTGTCCTTTGTCGGGACCCGAACCGACCGCCGCTGTCAAGTTGAATCAAGCGGCTGGGATATTGATCAGGCACTGACGGAGATCAGTCGTGACTTATGCCTTCTGGCTCTGGGCAAGCGAGGCAATAACGACACCGGCAATTATCAGGATCACGCCGAGCCCATATTGCCAGTTGAGGGGCTCTTTGAAGAAGTAAGCGCTCGCGAGCGGTACGAACAGGAATGAAAGCGCCATAATCGGATAGATCTGGCTGAGTTGGGAGCGTTGCAGGAGTAACACCCAGGCGATCGAGACAACACCATAAAGAGCAAGCGCGATGCAGAGAACCCCTAGAAAGCCTGGATCGAAAACGGTCTTGGTCTCGGCGAGCCGGCCCGCAGACACCTTGAAGAGTATCTGACCCGCGCTCAGACCCACGACGCAGGCGATTGCCCCAAGATAACTCTCCATGGTTGCGCCCCGTGCCGTGATCAACATACCGCTCGTCTAGACGTAGGCGTGGCAAACGAAAAAGAGATTCACGTCGAAAAGTGGAACTGGAAGCGGGCTCCAGATTTCCTTTCTCTTCGGAAAGGTGTGGCGGATGAAAGTCTGAAGGTTGCCGATTGCATTGACGTGCTCGCGCGCCATCCAATAGTCGTAAGCGATGTTCTGTTTCTCAGCATCGGCGCGCGGGCCCATATGGCGGCCGACGCGCCAGGCAATGCCCGGGTCGCAGGGCAGAACGATCGACAATAGGCCGCCAGGCTTCAGAACGCGCGCCCATTCGATCAGGACATCGTGCGGATTGGGCAGGTGCTCAAGCACATGGGTTGCAATCACCCGATCAAACGAATTATCGGCATAGGTCAGCTTGGTTGCATCCTGGGCGTCGACTTCGATCTTGCCGGGTAACTTTGACGCGACGTTTGCAGCGATATGGCGGAGATAGTCGGGGTTTAGGTCGGTCATGACGTAACGATCAAACCGGTGGCGCACCGACTGGATGTGAAAACCGCTTCCGGCGCCCACCTCAAGCACCTGAGCGAACGAGGTCTTAGGTCCGAACGCCCTCTCGCAGACCTTGTGGCTAGCGCGCATGAACTTGGCGGCAAGGCCGGGTCCATAGTTCAAGTCACCGTAAACTTCGGCGGTCTTGGCCGAATTGGTCGCCTCGAGAACGGGCGTCTCGCGTATTGCCTTGGTCGCCGACATCTCAGTTCACTCCCAAACCTGTCGGAGGCGACGCACGCGTCGCGCCGGGCAGGCCCACACGAAGCTTGAACTCGGCGACAGCGCCGTCGAACTCGTCATACGTCATCCACCCACGACGCTCATACAACAGTCGTCCTTCATGCGGACGAGTGGCAACAGCTTCTGGCCAGGCAGACCGGCATTTGAGCTTGCTGCGCGTGCAATACTGCCACAGCAACGGCAGATATAGCCCCAGCATGGACTTGAACTGCGAGGGATAGGAGGCTGGCGACCGCAGAGCCTCGACCCGGTCACTTCCGCTGATGCGCCAGTCGACTGAGGTCCGCTCCGAAGAACACTCGGACATCACGCGAAAGGGCAGTATGCCCGTCCGATAGGCATTATACAGCGGGAATGACCAGACCCGGGCGTTGAGATGCTGGCCTATGGCAAGTCCCAGCAGATGCGTAGCGTCGTGATCGGGGTGGCCGCCCTCCCATGCGAGGGTAGCGATGTCGGTTACGCGGGCCTTCTTGAAACTGGCGGTGAATGCGTCCAGCGCGGTATTCAGGTGGGCGTGTAAGGTGCCATCCGGAATGCCGGCCCGCACTCCGAGGAAATCGACCTTCGCGGTGCCAATGCCGAGCCTGGCCAGCACGCGGAGGGTTTCAGCGTTCCGACGCTCGTGAGCCCGTTTGCCGCCTCGACCGCCGCCATCAGTGAAATAAACGCAGGCTTCTAAGGCCTCGCGTGCAACGCCCCGGACAAGCGGGAGCGCGGTCATCTCATCGTCCTGATGCGCCATGAGAAGCAGCCAGCGCCGCATTGAACGGGTACCCTGTGAATTGCGGCTTCGACAGGTGATCTGCAATAGAGGTGGCGCCTGACCTGTCAAGCGGGCAGCGGGCCTCCCTGTTGCCGTGCAGCGCTTGCCAATCCACGGGTCGCCGCGTATGCGAAACCTAGCCAAAATGCGGTATCAGCCCGTTAAAACGGCGTCGGTTTGGGTGCATGCGTTGCACGAGGCGGGAGGTCGAACATGCTTGCGCAGAAGTCCGGCGAGCCGACGCTTCGCGAAGAGCGGTCCGACGACACCGACCTTGCGATGGCGGGGACGCTGGGGCGTGCTCTGACCTATGCGGAATGCCTGAAAATGCAGGCTCGCCTGACCGTTACCCCCGAGCTTTTCAAGGATAATCCGCCGCTAAACATCGCCGTTCTGCGGAACATCACGACGGAACCTCTCTCGCCTGTACTGGCAGCCGAAGCGTTGCGATCCGGCTTCAATCCGATCCTTCATGTCGGGAATTTTGACTCGGCCGCGGCCGAAGCGCTCGATCCGAAGGGCGCTCTCTATTCTTTTAAGCCCGACATCATTTTGCTTATGCAGTGGTTGGACCTCGCCAGCCCTTTGCTAGGCCGCCATCACGTCCGGCTCTCTGAGGGGGATCGCGCAGACGCGCTTGAGGCGGCCCTGTCACACGTGCGATCGGTAGTTCAAGCCATCCGGACCAACAGCACGGCCGTGGTGCTCGTAGCCAACGCGCCACTCCCTCCTGCGCCCACGCTCGGCATTCTCGACGCGCAGCTTGAGGAAGGGCATGCCGCCACCATCATCCGCTACAATGACGGGCTCGCCCGCCTCGCGCGCGACATGCCCAATGTCTATGTGCTGGATGTCATGTCCGTGGTGGCGCGCCTTGGCTGGGATGGTGCGATTGATTTGCGGATGGCTGCGATGGCTAAAGCTCCGTTCTCGCAGAAGGCCCTATGTGCACTTGGCGCGCAGGTTGGTCGCTTCGCGCGAGCGCTGCGGGGCAAGGCCCGCAAATGCCTCGTACTGGACTGTGACAATACCCTGTGGGGTGGGATCGTGGGCGAGGATGGTCCGGCCGGCGTGAAGATCGGTACCGCCTTTCCCGGTTCAGCGTTCCGCGAATTTCAGGAGGAGGCGCTGAATCTCGCGTCGCGCGGCGTACTTCTGGCGATCGCGAGCAAGAATAATCATGACGACGTGATGGAGATGCTGCGCTCGCATGACGGCATGGTTCTGCGCGAGGAACATTTCGCATCGATCAAGGCCAACTGGAACGACAAGGTCCAGAACCTTCGTGAAATTGCGAAGGACCTGAATATCGGCCTGGACAGCCTGGTCTTCGTCGATGACTCGGCCTTCGAGATCGAGAACGTGCGTTCCCGGCTTCCGGAGGTGGCGACTATCCAGATCCCGTCGAAGCCTGCCGAGCACGCGCAACTACTGGCCGATTGCGGACTTTTCGACAGTCTCTCCCTGTCATCTGAGGATCGCGAGCGCACAGCCATGTATGCGGCTGAACGCCAGCGCGCCGAACTGGCGCCATCCTATGACAATATCGAGGACTATCTCGCGAGTTTGAGCCTGGTCGCAGATGTTGCGCGCGTTGCCCCTATCGAGCTGCCGCGTGTTTTCCAGCTGATGCAGAAGACCAATCAGTTCAACATGACGACGCGTCGGCTCAGCGAGGGCGAGCTTGCCAGCCTCGCGTCGGGATCGAACAGCGCCGTGTTGCGGCTGCGGGCGCGAGACAAGATTTCCGATCTTGGTCTGGTAGGCGTTGCCATTCTGGAAATCAGTGCCGATGGCGCCGAGGTATCGGACCTTCTGATGAGCTGTAGAGCGCTTGGGCGGGGGATCGAATTTGCGTTCATGTCGCGCGTCGTTTCGGTCGCATTCGGCCTTGGAGCTACGAGCATAAAAGGGCGGTTCAGGCGCACCTCGAAGAACGCCTTGTGCGATGGCTTCTACGAGAAGGCCGGCTTCTCCATCGCGTCGCGTGATGAAGCCGGAGAGACCTGGAAACTCGATGCTGCGGTGGGCGGCTCGCCGCCGCCAGCGTGGGTCGCTATCGAAGGGAATGCATGATGACTGTGACCGAAACGGTGCTCAGGGGTGTGTTGGCGACGGCGCTGGCAGTTCCCCCTGCTGAGATTCGCGATGACGCGTCGATGGACACGGTCGAGGTCTGGGACTCTCTGAAGCAGCTTCAGATCGTTCTCGCACTTGAGTCCGCGTTCGACATCTCCCTTGGCGAAGAAGAGGCCATGGAGATTACCAGCCTCGAGTCGATCCGTGCAGCGATAGGCAAACATGGCGTTACCGTGAGCGGCGGTTGACGGGATCTTTATGACGATCGAGCGAAACAAGGGTGGGGTAGGCATCATCGGGGTCGGCGCAAGTTATCCTGACAAGGTGCTCACGAGTGCGTCCGTAGAAGCCGGAACGGGCCTCGCCCCTGGTTACATCAAAGAGAAGACCGGTATTGAGGAGCGGCGCGTTGTCGTGCCAGGAGAGACAGCGTCGGCTCTGTCCGTAGCGGCAGCGCGTAAGGCGCTCGAGCATGCTGGACTTGGCTCGGATGCGCTTGACCTGATTGTGGCCGCAACATTCACAGCGGACTACAAGATGCCTGCGCTGGCGGCCAAAGTGCACGCCCTGTTAGGCGCCAGGAAGGCCGGAGCCTTCGACGTGATGGCGAATTGCACCGCGTTTCAGGTGGGGCTGGCTGTTGCGTCGGACCGCATGATGGCTGATCCAACAGTGTCAAACTCACTCGTGCTGGGAACGGCAATAGTCTCGCGCTTCCTGGATTTCACCGACCCCTCGTCCAGCATCTATTTCGGCGACGGGGCAGGCGCAGCTATCGTTGGCCGCGTGCCGGACGGCTATGGATTTCTGGCGCACGACATAATGACAGTGAGTGGCGCCTATGAGGCTGTTCGCCTGCGCGGTGGCGGCTCTTCGTATCCCCATGAGCCCGGCCATGAGGCCTTCTCACCGTACATCGAGATGAGCGGTATGGACGTCTGGAAGCAGGCGGCGCAGCACCAGCCTGTCATCATCAAGCGCGTCCTTGAGAAGGCTGGTCTCTCCCTGGGCGACGTTGATTTCTTTGTTTTCCACCAGGCCAACCTGCACCTCATTCAGTACCTCGTCGGCAAGATGAAGCAGTCGATGGACAAGACGCACATGAACGTCCAGCGCCTTGGAAACACGGCCGAAGCGTCCATGGCCATCGCCCTTCAGGAGGCGGTGACGCTCGGCAAGATCAAGCACGGCGATATTGTCGTGATTTCAGGCGTCGGCGCCGGGTTCACGTTCGGAGCCAGCGTCATGCGCTGGTTTGACGACACCGGCCGACTGGCCACCGGGCGCGTTAGCGGCTAGTCGAAAGTCGAAGTTACGGGAGTTCTTGCCATGCTGAACAAGGAAACGGCGCTGCAGCTGATGCGGGAGTGCGCCGACTCGCTGCTGCGCAGCGACATGATCGAGGAGCCGATCGACCTGACCCCGAGCGCGTTGCTGTACGGCGAGGGCGCTAATCTCGACTCGATCGGCTTCGTCACGTTCGTCACAGGCGTCGAAGAGCGCTTGAACGAGAAGCTCGGCGGCGACCTGGTGATTGCGCTTCTCGATATCGATGACTTCGACGACTCAGCGCCGATGCTGACCGTGGATCGCTTTGCTGACTACCTCGTCCGGCTCGCGGCCAGCTAGGGGCGAAGGTGGGCGCGCCGCAGGTCATAGCGATAACCGGAGCCAGCCGTGGCGTTGGCCTTGGGTTCGTGCGGCATTTCATCGACAAGGGCTGGAAGGTTCACGGCTGCAGCCGTGGCGAAAGCGAATTCTCGCATCCCAACTATGTTCACGGCGTCGCTGACATGAGCGACGATACGCAGACGCGCAAATGGGTAAGGTCGATCAAGCAGGCTGAGGGCCGTGTCGATGTATTGCTCTGCAACGCTGGCGTGGTGAAGTCGGCATTGATGACACCGATGATCCCGACCGACCTGTTCATGTCGTTCTTTGAAAGCTCGTTCAAATCGACATTCATCGCCTGCCGCGAGATGGCGAAGGTGATGATCCAGCAGCGTGGGGGCAGGATTGTAACGATCGGGTCGTCGATGACCATCGTGCATGAGCCGGGAACGGCAGCTTACTCAGCGAACAAGGCGGCCATCGTTGAGTTCACCAAGGTGTTGGCGAGGGAGCTCGCGCCTTACGGAATCACCTGCAATGTGCTGTCGCCATCGCTGGTGACGACGCCTTCGTCGGAAGCCATGGGTGAAGACTGGCGCAAGCGCATCCTCGCGCTGCAGGTGCTGCAACGCCCGGTCGAAGTTGCCGAGCTTGGCGCCATCGTCGAGTTCTTCGCCGCGCCTTCGTCGGCCTGCATTACGGGACAGGTTCTGACAACCTGCTTCGTCGCGCCGTGAAACTCGTGCGCCACACTTTGAGTGTTGGGCCGTGGCGGGTGGAAACGTTCGTGAACGGCCGGTTCAGGCAGAATTGCCATCTCGTCATTCATGAGACGGCGCGCCGTGCGGTGGTGATCGATCCGGGCGGCGAGGCAGATGCGATCGCGGCCGTGATCGAACAGGAGACGGAAGGCCTGGATGCGATCCTGCTTACGCACGGCCATTTTGACCACGTCGGCGGAGTGGATGCGCTGGCCGAACGCTTCAACTTGCGGGCCCGTGCGCATGTCGGCGACAAGACACTAGTGCGGCAGGCGTCGATATACGCATCGCGCCTGTCCAAGCAGAGCATGCGGCCACCGGTGAAGATCGACTACTTTGATGATGCGCCGGAAATGACATTGGCGGGGGAAGCGTGGAAGACGCACCTGACCCCGGGCCACACAAATGGTTGCGTTTGCTTCGAGACTCGGAACCTGCTGTTCGTTGGCGACGTAGTTTTCTTCAAGAGCATTCCTCCCGCCACCTATCCGGGCAGCGACGGTGAGCAGATCCGTCGCGCCATCACCTCAGTCTTGGCGGCAGCCGATCCTTCCTGCATGATTTTCTCGGGTCACGGCAGGGCGTGGACGGTTGCCGCGGCCGGGGAATGGTGGAACGGGTTGACGGAACCACCCCCGGCCATGGATGTGTTCGGGGCGCGCAAGGAAGCAGGGATAGAGTAGCCAATGTCCGTGATAGATGAGCCGAGGACGAAGCTTTCGGCGCGTTTGCGCAACCGGCCCTCGTTGTCGACGATCGTCGATGGAGTCGTCGGATTCTGGCCGGATCACACCAAGTTCCTGTCGCGCAGCGTCGCCTCGCACAGCGACGAGGACCTGGACATTCTTGAGGGTTATTCGACGGACATCCTGCGCCTGATCGGCTCAGACCTGTCGCGCCATATCGAACACTACAAGTGGATGTGCACCGCGTTCACGAAGGAGGCGATGCACTTCCTTCGTACCGGAGAGTATCGTTGCAAGACGTTCGCGGAAGCGGATGTGCAGGTCTACAGCAATCGCCCGTTCATGATGAAGTACATGGACGGTCTTCTCGTTTCGCAAGCGCTGTGGGCTAACCATGCGAAGTGCGCGATCTACTTCAAGCAGAAATTCCTACCGCGCCTGAAGCCGGGTGCGCGGTATCTTGAGATCGGCCCGGGGCATGGGCTCTTTCTCGCGCAGGCGGCGCGCGTTCCTGCAGTCAGCAAGGCCGTCGCGTGGGACGTGAGCCCGGAGAGCGTGGAGCAGGCGAGGGCCGCCATCGCGACGATGGGCGTTTCCCGACCAATCGACATTTCGCAGCGCAACGTGATGACGGCTTCGGAATCTCTGGAACGCTTCGACGCGATCGTGATCAGCGAAGTGCTGGAGCACATGGAGGATCCGCATGCGGCGCTGCGCGCGCTTCGGTCGATCATTGCGCCCAACGGAGAGCTGCTCGTGAATGTGCCGGTGAATAGCCCAGCTCCAGATCACATCTACCTCCTTCGCAGCCCTACAGAGGCGCAGGAACTGGTCAACTCGACGGGCTTCGAAGTCATTGATCATGCGCCTTTCCCGATGACGGGATACAGCTTGGGCGAGGCTGTCGCGCAACGCGCGACGGTCAGCTGCATGCTGATCGCGCGCCCGCGCATCTAGGTCCGGCAGTGGTCGCTCAGCGCATCATTACGCTTGAGCAGAGCCTGGCCTTTGCGCTTCTGTCTGGCGACAGCAATCCATTGCACGTGGATCCCATTGCTGCGCGGCGCCTTCAATTCGGAGGATGCGTCGTCCACGGCGTCAATCTCACCTTGTTGATGCTTGAGGAAGCTATTCGTGGGCAATCCATCGGGACAGACCAGCAGCTGGCGGAGTTGTCGATCCAGTATGATTCTGCCCTGCGCTCGGGTGAGCCTTTCGAGATCGCGGTCGAGGGCTCGGCTGAGGGAGAGCTGCGCGTTTCGGCTCTCTCAGCGGGCCGGACCATCCAGAGGTTGGTCGCGCGCCTTGTCGCGAGAGCTCCTACAAGTATCGCGATCGGCATGTCGCATCCGGAAAACCAAGTATGCGAAGATAACACATTCGAGCAGATGGTGCACGCCGAAGGCGAAGTGCCGCTGACATTCGAGCCCGGCTTGGCGCGCATTCTATTCCCACGCATTAGCGACAGCCTTCCACGTGCGCAGATCGCGGTGCTGCTTGCGAGCACGCTTATTGTCGGAATGCGACTTCCCGGTCTTCACTCTGTGTATGCCAGTTTGAAGCTGGATTTCCGTGTCGCACCGACATGGGAGGATCTGCGTTATCGCGTGGCGAAGGCGGATCGCCGCTTCAACCTGATCACGATTGATCTTGAAGGAGGCGGCGCCGTCGGCGCCATTTCCGCGTTGGTGCGGCCACAGCCTGCGCGTCAGGCTGACTATGCGAGCCTACAGGGCCGCGTATCCCGCCCTATGTTTGCTGGGCGTCGCGTGTTCGTCGTTGGCGGCTCTCGCGGAATCGGGGAGGCAACGGCAAAAATTGCCGCCGCCGCTGGCGGCAACGTCACGATTACCTACGCTGCGGGTCACACTGACGCTGCCCGCATTCAGTCGGAAATCCTGGCGGGCGGCGGCAAGTGCACCATTGCGGCGCTGGATGTGCTGGCTGCCTTGCCGCAGCAACTTGCGCCGGCGTTTGCCAGTGGCGCGCCAGACGACATCTTCTACTTCGCATCGCCGACAATCGATGTATCCAGGCATCCCGCCTGGCGCCCGCAGCTGTTCCAGCGATTCGTCGATTACTACGTCACCGCCTTCAGCAATCTGATCGACCATGTGATTTCCCTTCGCGCACAAGGCAGCCAGGGGCTTAGGGTTTTCTACCCATCGACAGTGTTTCTGGACACCCCGCCTGCCGGGTCGCTAGAGTATTGCGCAGCGAAGGCGGCGGGCGAGGTCCTCTGCCGGGGCTGGGCTACGGGGCGTCAAGGGATTGAGGTCGTGTATCCGCGCATTCCGCGCCTTCTGACCGACCAGACCGCAGCGCTGCGCTCTGGCGCGCTGCAATTGCCAGCGGAATACATGCTGAGCATTCTTGCTGACTGGAGATCTGGTAGTGAGTGAAGCCAAGGCAGACTCGACCGACGCGATCGCGACCATTCTCGAGCGCATGGAAACCTATCAGGACGCGCCGGCAGTGTTCAGCGACGGCCGTGAATTCTCATATCGCGAATACACTGATCTCGTTTCGCGCTGGATCGAGCGGCTCGCAAAGCTGAACATCGATGCGGGCGCGGTCGTGGCCATTCGCGGTGAATTTACGCCGATGTCCATGTCGCTGCTCTGGGCGCTGGCGAAGTGCAAGGCGATTGCGGTCCCGTTGACGACCTCCGTTGCGCATCAGGAAGCCGAGTTCCTAGAAATTGCTGGCGCGGAGGTGATGATCGATCTGGATCGTGGCGCCTCTGCCGATGTCGAGCGCCGTCAGCCGGGCCAGACCAATGAGCTGATCCATGCGTTCAGGGAGCAAGGCAAGCCCGGCCTCGTCGTTTTCACGTCCGGCTCGACGGGCAAGCCCAAGGGCATCCTGCACGACATGGAGCGGGTGGCACGCAAGTTCGTGACGCCGCGCCCAAGCTGGCGGACGGTGATGTTCCTGATGTTCGACCACTTCGGCGGCGTCAACACGTTCCTGTCGACGGGCGCGTATGGCGGCGTCGCCATATGCCTTCCGGGCCGAGGGCCGAACGATGTGTGCCGCGCTATTGACCAGGGGCGTGCCACCCTGTTGCCGACGACGCCAACATTCCTGAACCTCCTGCTCGCGAGCGGTGCCCATAAGCAGAATGACCTCTCGTCGGTAAAACTCATTACCTACGGAACCGAAGTGATGTCACCGGAAACGCTTGAGCGCGTGGTGCGCGCCTTCCCGAATGCCCAGGTCAAGCAGACCTACGGCCTGTCCGAACTTGGCGTCCTGCGCTCCAGCTCCGAAGGCAACAACTCGACCTGGGTCCGCGTCGGCGGCGACGGATTTGAAGTCGAAGTGCGGGAAGGCATCCTCTGGATCCGCTCGGAAGCGAACATGGTCGGATACCTCAACGCGCCTTCGCCTTTCGACGACAAGGGGTGGTTCTGCACGGGCGATGCTGTCGAGGTTCGCGACCAATTCATGCGCATTCTTGGCCGCAAGAGCGAGCTGATAAACGTTGGCGGTCAGAAGGTCTACCCGGCAGAGATCGAGGAAATCCTCCTTCAGGCGCCGAATGTTGTGGAAGCGGCTGTTTATTCGGCTCCGCACGCCATACTTGGGCACGTGGTGCACGCACGGATTTCATTGGCCGAGCCAGAGGAGGGGAGCGCAATGAGTGAGCGGCTGCGCAAGCACTGCATTGAGCATATGGCGCGGTTCAAGGTGCCGATGAAGTTCATCACGTCGGAACAGGACAATCAGGTCAGCTCGCGCTTCAAGAAGGTGCGCGCGAGCACGCCGAAGAACGGATGAAGCTGCCGTCTGATGTGCAACCTTTAGCGAAGAAGGCGCAACGCTTCTCCATAAGGGAGGCGAACGAGGCCGACATTCCTGCCGTATACGCTCTCTATCGAGAGATTGAGCCGGAACATCAAATCTCGCTCGAAGAATACTCGTCATGGTGGCGATGGCTGTTCATCTGGAATCCAGCGGGACGCGGACTTGCGCTGGGAGGCTTTCAGGACGACGGGTCCTGCGTCGGCCATGTCGCGGTAGCGCCGTTTGCGTATCGTGTTGATGGGCGCGATGTCACGTGTGGCTTTCCCTGCAAGCTGATGGTCGCGGAATCCTATCGCAAGTCTCTGCTCTATCCGTCTCTGGTTCGCCGACTACTCAAATCCTATCCGGAGCGCGGCATGGAGTTCTGCGTGGCTCCAATCACGCGGCAACGTGTACTTGAGGCTAACCTGGCGCTGGGTTTCAAGAAGAGCGCCGTCATGACTGTGCTGGCGCGACCGCTACGCGCAGCTCCTCTGGCGCGCGAGGTGGCGCCGCGGGCGTTGAAATCGTTGACCGCTGCTGCTGGAATCTTCGGGCCGCTGCTTCGTCCACGTTGGGGTCTCCGCACACCATCGGGTATCGCAGTTCGCGAGACTCAAGATTTCAACAGCCTTGACGCGTTTTTTCAGAGCCTTGAGGGCGACCGTCCCAGCATCGCACCACGCCGACAGGGCTCCATGCTGGCATGGCGGTTCGATCCGCGGCTGGGCCGTGGCTATCGGTTGCTAGTCGCGAACAGGGGCGAACATGCGGTTGGTTTCGCTGCAATACGCCCCATGCCAATGCTATCGTTCAAGGCCATGGGGATCGTGGACATCGACTGGGATAAGGCCGAGCCCGGCGCTGGGCACGTACTCCTTGCAGAAATCCATCGCCAGAGCGTCGATGCTGGCGTCGATCTGATTGCGGCGCTGGCGTCGCCCGGCGCACGGCATGGAAAACTGCTCGGACAGGCGGGTTATCTGAAGACGCCTGCGAGTTTCACATGGGTGTTCCATGGGACGCCGCCCGGCGGTGCAGACCTCACCAACCGCAAGCCCGAAGACTGGGCCGACGGGTGGATGGCTCACGATTTCGTCTGATGGGACTACTTTTTGTCCGAATAGCTGCGCCGGTTCCACGTCGGATGGTCGCTGCGGATGAAGATCATGTGGAATTGCCAAAAGGCCAGATCTCCCGGACGGAAAAGGGGGTCGCAGAAATCGATGCAGCGAAATCCGATCGACTTCATGTGAAGCGACATCTCGTCGAAGGTCAGGTTCTTTCCGCCAACGAAGTTTAGCTTGAAGTTATAAACCTCCATCATGATGAGGTTGGTCTGCTTCAGCGTTTCTGTGGCGCCCGCCAGCACGTCAAGTTCGACGCCATGCGTATCGAACTTGAGGAAGTAGGGCGCTGGCATATCGAAGTCTCGGACGAGTGTGTCGATCTTGCGGATTGGCGTCATGTGAGCATGCGCGCCCGTGCCATCGCCTGCGCCCAAGGCGCCCCCGACGTCGTTGGTCTTCTCGAAATAGCCGTCCTTGTCTTCGCTGCCGGCGCCGCAGACAATGTGCTTCACGCCAGAATACTTCTTTGCCAGGTTCTTCCAGATCGGCTCGAACCGCGCGTCCATGTCGATCATCAACGAGCCTAGTTGTGGCCAGTGGTTGCGGAAGAAGCCGATGTCATCGCCCCGTCCTGATCCAATATTGATCAGGCTGCGCACATCAATCGAACGGGCATCCATTCTCTTGAAAGCCGCTCCAATATCGGAACTCCTGTCTAGGCGCGTGTCAGTCATTCCCGGCTTCCAGATGAGCATTAGAAGGTTTGGTATAGGGGCGCATCACCTTTGCAGCAACGACAGCTGTGGGCGCGAACCGCCGCGTGATGCAGTCAAGGCGCTGTGACTGCCTCTTCAGCACCCGGAGGATTACTGGCCCGCGGCTCCCGTTTGCGGCTGGGCAGGCGCCAATTGTCCGGTATCAGGAATAGTTCGCGCCAGCTCGTCTTGGGAAACTCGACGAATACATAGCTTGCGAGGCTGATGCCGATCATCGCCACCAGATAGGCGGGCAGATAGGCTATCCGCTCTTCGAAGGTGTTTACGTTTACCCCCGATATGACGACGCCATGCCAGACGTAGATTGAATAGCACATCATTCCGATGATCTGCATGGGCCAGAGCCGCAACAGGGCGAACGATATTGGCCTGCGCATGATGAGAAAAAGCGTGAAAAGGAAGAAGCCCGAGTTGATGACCAGCGGCATCCAGGAGCCCCACGAAAGCGGCAGTTTTGACTGATCCCAATGATGGAAGCCGGCCATCCCGACGACAATCAGGAAGAGTCCGATCAAACCTGTTGCATAGGAGCGCAAGACGGGCGCCCACGATCCGAGCACAAAGATTTTGGCGGCCATCATTCCGAACAGAAAATCAGGTAGCCGATGAATCAGATTGTCCGATTGGGGCGTGATGGGTTCTGGGCCGACGATCTTGTGGGCCTCCCAACGTAGCCAGACAGAAAGCGCTGACGACACGAGCAGGACCGGCCATAGCGGAAAGCGTCGCAGGCCGAATGCCAGTAACGGGAACAGGACGCTGAACCAGATTTCGATGCCCAGCGACCAGTAAACCCAGTTGAATTTTGGCATGAAGGTCGCGGGATCGAAAATGTAAGTGGCCGTCAGAAAGCCAGGCCAAGCTGCGAACCAATCGCCGGATTGCGGAATGTAGTGGCGGAAGAAGAGCGCAAAACAGACGAAGCCGCCGAGATAGTATAGTGGCAGGAGACGTTTCGCGCGACGCCAGAGAAATGCGCGGGCTTGTTTGAGCGTGCTAATTTCACGTGATCCGTTGGCATACGGAAGAAACAGCACAAAGCCCGACAAGAAGAAGAAAAGGTTCACCCCGAGCCAGCCGCTCATTGGAAAAAAGGCGAAATCGATGGGCCGCCCCATCGCCGCGCTAACCATGTTGACGTTGTTGTCGGCAGGATTGAAGTAGAACGCAGCGTAGTGGTGCCAAATCACGCCCAGAATCGCGATGGCGCGTAGCCCGTTGATGTAGTCGAGCTTTTGCCCCGCCACGGGCGCCACAGTACTACTCATGCCTGAATTCCCCCCTGCACTAAAGTAGGCATATCCCCTGGACTTCACGAATCAGTACTGCGTTCAATCCCGCAGAGTTGTGGTTGCAGGGCTGAGCTTTGCGTCCCCTGCCTTGATGTTTTTCATTCAAAAGATCAGGTAGGCAATACCTGAAGGGTGCTCTCTACAAGCTATCGATCTGACCAGACTGCTTGACACAGAGAGGCGTAGATCGCTAATCGGACCATCGACGAGACGTTGAGGATATTGCATATGCGTAAGGTTGGTGGGCGAGTTTGGGCGCCGATGCTGGCTGCCGCTTGCGTGGCATTGCTTTCTGCATGTGATGAGGCTGTGCCCGCCGCGGATGGTGCGGCAACTCCAACCGCGACTTCACCCGCCAATGTTTTTGTCCCGGCCCCTGTTCCCGCCGGCGCATTTGACAAGTTCCGTTGGTCGCCTCAGGGAAGCGCGACTATTTCGACTGAAGGTCCGCCTGCAAAGATGTCCTTGACGCAGGGGGGCGTTGTACTTGCCGTATTTGACGGATTGAATGGTGCGCCGCCTCTTCCCGTTGCGGCAGGTGAGACGCTCACGGTTCACATGAATGCTTCTGGCACCCCCGGAAAGAGTCTAAAGGCCATGCTGACTCGTCAGTGTGACCAAGAGAAAGGCGAGGACGCGCTCGGAAATACTGTTGAACTAGCTGCGACGCCGCGTCCGCTGGAGGTAACTCTCACCTTCCAGAAGGCCTATAGCTGCGTTCGTGTGGATCTGACATCGCTGGACGGCTCGCCAATCGATGTTGCGGTTTCAGATCTTTACATCATCAAGAGCGCGGGTGAGGTCGTAGAACCTGCAGCGAAGCCAGCCGTCCGTGCTGCCGCGCCACCGGCTGCTTCGACAGCAACTCCGGCGGCACCGACGCCTGGTAGGCCCCAATAGCTGCTCGGCACGTCGATTTCAGTAAGTCGATAGGCTGGGTTCGAGTGTCTAGGCTACCAAAACGAGCACGCGCTCAGCGACAGCCGCTGCATTCAATCCAATCCTAGCAAGCACCTCGTCGTTTGCACCAGAAGGCGGCGTCGCCGTCAAACCAATGCCGAGATAGGCCCGGTCAAGCAAGCCCCCGGCTTCGGCGAGCGCAGCGCAGACCGCGTCGCCCTGGCCATAGCGGCGGTAGTGGTTATCCACTACGGCGATGGTCTTTGCGCGCCCTATCGCACCGGAAAGCCACTTCCCATCCACGACATTGAGGAAGGGCAGGTTGATGACAGCGGCGGAGATGCCCTGGGCTTGCAGGAGGTCCGCCGCCTGCACGGCGACCGAGACGCCGACGAGGCCAGCGGTGACGATGGCTGCATCCTCGCCTTCGCGTACGACGAAGCCCTGGCCAAGTTTCGGCTTCCAGTTCTTCGGCATCGCGTGGCGCGCCGTAAATGGGATCGACACGAGGCGGAGGTAACTCGGGCCGTTATGGGTGTTGAGGCACCAGTCGAGCAGGGGCGCGACTTCATCGGGATGCGCGGGCTCGACCATCACGAAGTTCGGAATGGAGCCGAGCGCGGAGATTTCGCGGACGGACTGGTGCGAGTGTCCGGGACCGGCAGGCAGCACGCCGGAGAGGCCGCCGACATAGACGATCTTCGTGTCTTCGGTTGCGTTGTTGTAGATTTGCTCGTTCGGTCGCGTCGATAGGAAGCACGAGAACGAGTGCACAACAGGCAACAGTCCGTTGAGCGCCATGCCGCCCGCCTGGCTCACCATGTCCATCTCGGCGATGCCGCATTCGATGAAGCGGTCCGGATACATGTCGCGGAATGGCTCCAGGCCCATGTCGAGCACGAGGTCAGCATCCAGCGCGATGATGTCGGCGTTGCGCTTGGCCTGATCGAGCAACGCAGCCGTGTAGGCCGGGAAGAGCTTGACCGTCTCGCCCGCCGCCGGCGCGGTGGGTCGCTCAACCGTCTCGAACTTAACGCGCGAGATGCCCTGCGCATCCGACCCCGTATTGACCAGCGCGATCAGCTCTTGCGCGGCCCGCGTATAGTCCTCGGCCTGCGGGGCGCCTGAGTGGAACTTGAAACGCTCGACATCGCTGTCGATCGCGACGCCCTGCATGAATGACACGCCTTTGCCCTTGATGGTGTTGGCGATGATCACGCTCGGACGTTTGTCGCTCTCGGCAGACTTCAGCGCCTTGGAAAGCGCGGGGATGTCGTGACCATCGACCGACTGCACATGCCAGCCAAAGGCGGCGAACTTGGCTTCAAGATCGCCGAGGCTTGACGTGCGCTCGACGGAGTAATCAGACTGGATCTTGTTGTGATCCACGATCACCGTGATCTCGCCGACTTCGTTGTTCGCGGCGGAGATCAGGGATTCCCAGATCTGACCTTCCTGCAGTTCGCCATCGCCTGTCATCACATGGATGCGCGACTTGATGCCTTTGCGGCGGTTGGCGAATGCCATGCCTTTTGCCTTGGAGATGCCCATGCCCAATGAGCCGGTGTTGGTGATCATGCCCGGGACATGCACGTCCGGGTGTCCGGGCAGGCCGTCGAGTTTGCGCAGGCGGTGGATCTTCTCGAACGGAAGGATGCCCTGCGCGGTCAGCACGGCGTACATGCCGGGCGCGTCATGGCCCTTGGACGAGAAATAGACATCATCGCCCTTCATGCCTTCGAGATAGAGCCAGGCGACAATGTCCATGCTGGAGAAGCTGGACCCGATATGGCCTGAGCCGGCATTGGCGATCATGTAGAGCGTGTTGAGACGCGCCATGTCGGCATAGAGCGCCGCGCGTTTGGCCGGTTCCGCATTGGCATTCGCAACGCGCTCGAACTCGCTCTTCTCGATGAAGTAAAGCGTGCCAGAGACGGCTTCAGTGACCAGATCACCCAAGATGAGTTCTCCTAGATTTCAACAGGCCGGCAACGCAGTTGCCGCATGGACGCCTACCCGTCGATATCAGGGAAAATCCAACACACAAGGGCGCAAGATCGCCCCTTGCAATCAAAGCGCAATCGGCGCCCGATCCACGTCCGGCAGCGTGGCCGAGCCGTCCGCAACCATCATTTCCAGCAGCCGCCAGTCATACTGGGAGTTCACGTCCAGACCCTCGTCGTTCTCGGTGAGGAAAGGCGTTATGACTTCCCCGGCGATCGTGCCTTTCTCCAGGGCCACGCGCGTCCACGCGACTTCGAGACTGGCGTTCTGGACGTAGACTTTCGGCAGGGCGGCGTACTGTGTCGAATGGTACGGCGCAGCCTTGCCCTCGTCCTGCATCGGCATCAGGGGGTGCATGCGCTCGCCGCGCACCACCCACATCTTGCCTGGATGCTGGGCGCAGGGTTCCACAGCGCGCAGGCTGTCGACGCCTTCCTGGCGGACGAACTGATCCCACGCGCGCTTGATGGTGTGCGCCTTCCGGCATGGGCTGGTGGGGCGCAGGATGGAGAAAGCATCGGCCGCCGAGCCATTATCGCGCAGCCAGGCCAGCGCATGCTGGATCCATTCGATATCCGGCGACTTGTCACCCGCCATTTCAGCGGGGCGCAGGAACGGAATTTCCGCGCCATAGTGGGCGGCAATCGCCGCATACTTGTCCGAGTCGGTCGAGACGATGATGCGTGAAAACACGCCCGACTGACGCGCCGCGCAGATCGTATAGGCGATCAGGGGGTGGCCGCCGAGCAGGGCGATGTTCTTGTCGCGCACGCGCTTGGATCCCGAACGCGCAGGGATGAGGCAGACGGCGTTGGGTTGTTTTGCGCTCACGTGTTTCTGACCTAAAGGCGGCTTGGCTCGGTGATCAGGTAGATGTCCTTGAGTTCCGTGTAGATGTCGAGCGCCTCGGTGCCCGGCTCGCGCGTCCCGTTGCCGGATGCGCGCAGGCCGCCGAACGGCATGTGCGGTTCGGAGCCGAATGTGCCTGCGTTGACGACAGCAACGCCGGTACGGATTTCGCGCGCGAACGTCCAGGCGCGGTCGAAGGATTGCGTATGGATGCAGGCGGTGAGGCCGTAGGGCGAGTCATTCGCCATCGCGACGGCCTCGGCATAGGTCTCAACGCGATAGAGATTGCCGACCGGGCCGAACAGTTCGTTGCAGGAAATTTCTGCTTTCGCATCGGCGCCGTCGATGATGGTGGGTTCGATGTAGAAGCCCTTGTCGAGGCCACTGGCTGTCGCGCGCTGTCCACCGCAGTGAACCTTTGCGCCATCCTTCTTGGCCTGCTCGATCGCGGCAAGAATGTTGTTGAGCTGACGCTCATTGATCACGGGCCCTAGTGCGCAATCGTCGCCCACGCCGAGTTTCAGTACACGGGCCTTGTCGATGAACTTTGCGAGGAAGGCGTCGTAGACGGATGACATCACGATGAAACGGCTGCCCGCTGCGCAGCGCTGTCCGGCGTTGGAGAATGCTGAGGCAACGGCCCAAGTGGCGGCCTTCTCGAGCTCGGCATCGTCGCACACAATGAAAGCGTTCTTGCCGCCGAGTTCGAGCGATACCTTGGTGAGTCTGCGGCCCGCTTGCTCTGCGATAATCCGGCCAACGCGCGTCGAGCCGGTGAAGGAGATGACGTCGACATCCTCGTGCGCCGTCAGCGCGCCGCCGACCTCTGCGCCAAGGCCATGCACGACGTTGAGGGCGCCGGCTGGAACGCCGGCTTCGATCAGGGCGCGCGCCATCCAATCCGCCGATATCGGTGTGTCCTCTGCAGGCTTCAGCACAACGGCGTTGCCGCAGATCAGGGCAGGGAAGACTTTCCACGCGAAGTTCGGCGCGGGTGTGTTCGCGGCCGTTATGAGGGCAGCCACGCCGCAGGGCTGGCGCACCGTCATCGCAGACTTGTTAAGGGCGCCCGAAGGCATCGTACGGCCGAACAGACGCTGGCCCTCGCCCGCGAAGAAGCGGCCGCACTGGACAGCGCCGCCGGTCTCGCCCTTGGCGTCTTTCAGCGGCTTGCCCGCTTCCTTGGCGACAATTGCTGAAAGCTCGTCTGTGCGCGCCTCGATCAGGTTGCACGCAAGGTGCAGGATGCGTCCGCGCTCGACGGGTGGCACCGCGGCCCAGGCCTGCCAGGCGGCTTTCGCAGCTTTGACTGCGAGCGCGACTTCGGTCTCTCCAGCGAGGTGGAGCTGGGCGATCGTCTCGCCGTTGTGCGGGTTAAGCACTGGCGCTGACCTCTGCGCCACAACTTCCTCGCCGTCGATCAGCGAGCGGATATCGGTTGGTTTGAAAGCCTTCAGCATCGATTCCGCCTAGAGAGCCAGGAAGCCGCCATCGACCCGCAGATCAGCGCCGGTCATGTACGAGGATGCATCCGACATGAGGAACACCATCGGCCCGGCATAGTCAGAAGCTTCAGCCATGCCGTGCAGACCATCCTTGCCGGCGCGGCGCAGCGGAATTTTCTTTGCGTAGTTCTGCAGGAATTGTGGATCCTGATTGTTGAACACGCCAGCAAATGTGACGGCATTGGCGCGCACGCCCTTCGGCCCCCAATAGACCGCGATGTAGCGCGTGAGATTATAGAGGGCGGATTTCGAGGCGGAGTAGGCGACCGGCTTGAAGAAGATTTCGCCACGGTCACGGCGATACTGGTAGAGACCCTGGTCGGGCGACACAGAGCCGTAGATCGACGCGACGTTGACGATGGATCCCCGGCCGGTGTCCGCCATCGGCTTGCCGAACACCTGGCAGCACTGGAAGACGCCCTTGGCATTCACGTCCATCACCTTGTCCCACGAGCTCTCGGGATAGTCCTCGAACGGGCCCGTCTCGGCGGCGGAGGAATCAGGCGGGCTGTCGAGCGCGGCGTTGTTGATGAGGCCGTGCGGGGCGCCAAACAGCTTAACGATCTCCGCACGGGCGTCTTCAAGCGAGCCGCGGCTGGTGACGTCCGCCTTCACCACCGCGATTTTTGCGGCGGCATCGCCAAAGCGGGCTTTCGTCACGGTGTCATCGGGGCGGGGTTCGATCACCGCGACAGTAGCGCCAGCATCGAGCAGCGCCAGTGTGACCACGCGACCGATCTGGCCGTAGCCGCCAGTGACGATGATGGTTTTGCCGTCGAGGCTGAAAAGGTTGGTGCTCATGAGGCTTGTTTGCCCCAGCCGAGCGGCGGTGTCACGCCCTCCCGCTGGCCTCATAGACGGCGTGGCCAAACAGAGGTTCGCCAGATGTGACCGAGACGGTCTGCGTCCTGAAGCCGGCGAGATCAAAGCCCAGCCGGTCCAGCTCGCGGTGCACGTCGTTGAACAGTGCCTGCCTCGCATAGAGCGGCTTGAACGTCATTTCCACCAGAACCAGCCGCGCTGCCGAAAAGACGCATGCACCACCCCGCAGGATTTCGAGCTCCGCACCCTGCGCGTCTATCTTGATGAGCGCTTCCGCCACGGGTGCGAGGAGATCATCGAGACGGCAAACGGGTACGCTTATTTCATGGACAGTTGCGACCTGTGGGTACTCCGCCCTGCACAGTTCCGTCAGCGGCAGAAGGGATGAGGCCGCGTCGGCCGCAGAGACGTAGAAAGGCGCCTTCCCCGCCTTGTCCGACAGCGCAACAGAATGCGTTTCATATCCACGCGCCAGCAGCTGTTCCCGGCGGCCCGGCAACGGTTCGATTGCGATGACGCGCTGGCAGGCGAATGTCCGAGCCAGATAGCCCGCGAAAGCGCCGTCGTTCGCGCCAATGTCGATGATTGCCTTTACGCGCGTTCGCGCGGCAATCGTACGCAAGTCAAACAGGTCTTCCATGTTGCCGTTCCTGTTTCAGAGAGAGCCAGTCGAGGCAAACTGACCACTCAACTTGGCATAGCGGGCGTTTGCCTCAAGCCGTGGGCTACGCCAAGATGGCGGCTCGGACGGAGGCTGGAAACTGACTTACTTCTCTTTTCATGTCCCCAAAACGGGAGGAACCAGCATCAAGCGAGTGCTTGAGGCCTGGTTCAGGACGAAACGCGACGAAGACATTGCCCCGGCTGAGCTGAGACGATTGGAACAGGAGCAGCCGGATGATCTCTGCATCCACGGCCATTTTTCAGGCACCCTGCTCTCACGGGGAGACGCCTTGCTTGCCCGCTATCCGTGGATCATGGGTAACCGCAACGCTTTCGTACTCACGCTGTTTCGTGATCCCGTGGAGCACGCGATGTCGTACTACTACCATGAGCGGGCTGCAGGGCGCGTGCAGCTGCCGCTGATCGAATTTCTCAAAACGCCTCATGCTTTTGCCCTCAGCAAGGCTCTCGAAGTGAATACGCGTGAGGAGATTAATCGCGCAATCAAGAGCTTCGCTTTCATCGGCGTCACGGAGGAGCTGCAAAGGAGTGCGGATTTGCTGGCAGAGATCATTGGCAAGCCGCGCCAACAGGTTCCGAGAGAAAAGCTTGGCGAACGAGACGGCCAGGTGCTGGCGCTTTCCGCCGCAGATCGGCGAGCATTAGAGTCGCTGTATCCCATGGAGTGTGAGCTGTACGCACGCGCGCGAGACGCCCTGTTCGAGCGCAAGCCTATTGCCTGGGAGCCGGAGGAGCAGTTCACCTATCTGCGTGACCGCTACGCCGTCAGATCTTCGGTGAGTTCATCGGTCGGCGTCGGCGAGCGTCCGACCGCAGAGATCGGACGTTTCACAGCTCATGGTGTGGATGGAGTTGAGCGGGGGCGTTTTGATTGCCGCGAGGCGATCGGGCTCACAGTGGAATTCGAAGTGCGTGACGCGTTGAAGATTGTCGAGCCAGCCTTTCGCATAACACGTCAGGGACACACCATATTCGTCATCGCCTATGTTCCAGAGGAGGGCTCTCCTGCGCGATTTCTGCATGGGCGACATCGCGCGACCGTCTGGATTCCTGGAAACCTTCTAAATCCCGGACCTTTCGAGATCACTTCCAATCTCGCGACACCCTGGCCGGTTGAACGATTCGATCAGACGGCAGATCCCATCGTACTCGACATAACGGAGGCCCCAGATGGTGAGACGACGGCGCGCGGCTCCTGGCGTACGGCGTTTCCCGGCGGCGTGCGTCCCTTGCTGACGTGGAAGTCGTCCTAGACGCCGCGTTCACGGACAATCGCGATGGCGTCGCATAGCTCGCGCACGGCGCCGTCGCCGCCTTTGCGGCGTGTGCGGAAGAGGTTGAGCGCGCCGAGATCCTCGTGAGCGTCCGCCACGATCGCTGGCAAGCCGACCAGTTTCAACAGTTCGAGATCGTTCACGTCGTTGCCGATGAAGGCGGCTTCTTCCATCGACAGACTGTGCTTCTTCAACATCACGCCGAACGCTTCGACCTTGTCGGGGCAGTTCTGGATGCATTCGATCTTCAGCTTGTTGGCGCGGCGCGTGACGACCTGGTTTTCCTCGGTCGACAGGATGAAGCAATGCACACCGGTCGCCGCCGCGCGGCGCAGGCCATAGCCTTCAAGGCGCGAACAGCGGACGGCCTCGCGTCCATCCTCGAACAGGTAGACCATATTGTCTGTCATCACGCCGTCGAAATCGATGCCAAGCAGGCGTACGCTCGCAGCGCGTTTTGCAAAGTTGGGATTGTCTGGAGAGACCAGCATGACGACCCTAGAAGCTATCCGCAAGAAGCGAAGCCAGAACCGTTGAGCACACCTTCGCAGATGACGTCCAGCCCCGGATCGCGGCCGGGAAGGGCCAAGGTAACTGCGTCCGCCTTCAGCGCCATCGTTCCATCCCGGTTGCGCTCGCCAAGGGCCGCGACCGGAATGCAGCGCCTGAAGAAGAAATGCCATGCATACTGGCGTGCGCGTTCGGTTTCGGCGGGAGTGAGAACGGCGAAGGTCGCGGGATCGCCCAGCAGGGCAAGATAGCTTTCCGGGGAGCTGGCATCCCGCGTGAAGCCTTTGCCGCGTACCCAGGCATCGCCCGCCACGACCACCGGCATGCCGCGCGCCGAAAGCTCCATGCCCATCTTGGTGTTGAAGATCAACGCGCCGCGCGAGATGGCGGCGATGGAATAGGAGTTGAGGTCGCTTTCCGGCGACACGATGCGCACATTGGCGGGCAGTACGGGGAAGGCTGCGCGGATGGCGTCGTCCAACCTGTCCTGCGCGCGGGGATTGTTCATGACTTCGCCGGGATGGCAGCGGATCACCAGCTGGCGATCCGGCCGCGCCGCAAACCAGCGCACCGTGTCGATCGCCCAGTCGCGCATGTCGCCATAGGCCGATGCGGCATAATGCAGGCGCGCATCCCACGCGACATTGGCGAACAATGCGTCGACTGGCAGGGCGGGATCAATGCCGAGGGCCTTCACCGTGGCATCGTTGGTCAGACGGCCGCTGCGCTGGAACGCGATCCAGTCGCTGGCGCCTGTCACGCGCTCCGCCAGATAGGCGTCCAGCGCCTTGCCCTGATCGGGCGTGAGCGGAATACTCCACGCTGCTTCCGGCTCGTCGATCATTGCGCGATGGTAGGTGTCGCCATCCTGAAAGATGAGGCGGCCCGCGCGATAGGCGACATGCCACGTCGAGAGGCGAATGCGGCGCTCGCGCGCTTCCGCCGCCAGGAGTCCCTGGGGCACATAGACGCCGTGATGCGCGATGATTGCGTCGTAGGTGTTCGTCGACAGCAGCCGCGCGGAGGCGCGCGCTGATTCCATCGCGCCGCCTAGATAGCGCGCATAGACCGCTTTCGACGTCTTATCGGCGGGCAGGCTGGCGCGGCCGAAGAAGCGGAGCGCACCGGCAAGTGCGTGCTCATGGATCGGCGATTTGGGCGGATCGGAAGGCGCAAATTCTGACTCGCTCGCTGCAAAAGCACGTGCGTCGCGGCGATCTTCATCGGTCAGGAATTGGGACAGGCGGATGACGTTGATGCCCGTCCCGGCATATAGCCGCTCGCCAGCTGATTGGCAGACATCGCAGAAATCGACGGACGGGCCCATGCGCGCATAACGCTCCACACTCGGAGCCAGCGTGTATTCCGCGATCATGCAGGCGCTGAGCGCGCTGTCGCACAGCAGGACATCGACCTGCGCGCCGCGCAGGGTGAGCGCTACGGCCATAAGGCTGTCGATGGCGTTGGCCGTGAAGTGCAGCCCGATATGCGTGGCAACCAGAACGCGCTTCGTCTTTGGCGCGGCCAGAGCCTCGCGCCAGGCGTCAGCCTCACGGGACAGCAGGGCGTTCCAGTCAGGGTAGGCGCCGGGGCGGCGCGTCAACCTGCGCAATCGTTCGCGCCGGATCGGAGCATAAAGGCCCGATCCGCGGAGAGCTTTTGCGAGGTTCGCCACGATCCGTTTCAATTCCTCTCGCGGGCCCTGCCGCGGCCGTTGCGCGTCCTCACGCTTCGCCAATGGCCTTCATGGCGTCGCGTTCGGTGGCGCCGACGGTTTCAAACTTGATGTCATCGTCTTCGTTGAGCGCCGTCATCAACTTCTTGCCGACGAAGAAATCGACGAAGTAGGGGGCCGTGCCATCGCCTGGCGATTTGAAAGCGATGTCCTTGGCTGTGAGCACGTGGCCGGCCGGCAGGTTCGCGCTGGCGACGAGCTTCTTGCCCATCTTCAGCAGCGGATCCTTCTCGGACGGGTAGCTCTTCTTGACGCCATCGCCGAGGGCGATCTTGGCGCGTTGAAGGTCGCGCACGAGACGGCGCAGGCCGTTCGGCTCCAGCGAGAAGGCCTGGTCTGTGCCTTTCCACGCGCGGTTAAGCGTGAAGTGCTTCTCGAGCGCCCGTGCGCCGCACATGTAGCCGACAAGCGCCATGGCGATGCCGCTGTCGTGCGAAGAGAAACCGATCACAGCTTCCGGGAATTCCTTCCGGAACGTCTCGATGACGCGGATGTTGAGTTCCTCGAACTTCGGCGGATAGCCGGAGGTGCACTGCATGATGCAGAGCTGCTTGTTGATCGGATAGACCGCCTCGAACATGCGGCGCACATCCTGCAGCGTACCCCCGCCCGTCGAGATGAACATCGGCTTGCCGAACGAGGCGATGTACTTGATCAGCGGAATGGTGCGCAGGTCGCCCGATGCGATCTTGTAGGCGGGCATGTCGATGCTCTCGAGCAGGTCCGCTGATGCATAGTCCCACGCTGTCGAGAACATCGTGATCCCGATCTTCTTCGAATAGTCGCGCAGCTCGATGTACTGCTCGCGGCTGAACTCCAGCTTCTCGCGATGCTCCCCATAGGTCGGCGCGTAGGCATTCTCCGAGTTGTAGGTCTCGGCGAACTTGGCTTTGGTGTAGAGAGTCGCGTTCTGGCGCTTCTGAAGCTTCACCGACTGGGCGCCGCACATCTTGGCGGCGTCAAATAGCTGCTTGCACTTCTCGACGTCGCCTTCGTGATTCTGGCCGATCTCGGCAATCACGTACATGTCGCTGTCGTCGTCGATCGTGACGCCATCGACAACCATTCTACGACCACTCATTCAACTTCCCCTGCAAACGCTCCTATCCCACTATTGGAGCGAATTTTCGCCGGTCTAGGACCGGGATAGGGGAGCGATACAGCTAAATCCTGCCGTGCTCAACCGTGAGGCGCCCATGTGATGGGACGCGCAAGTGAGCCGCGCGGCAGGGGGTGCTGTGAGCGTAGGAAGGCCCCGAAAATGCAGGCATCCCGAGCAATTTGACATGAAAGCGCCGACGGGGTCGCGGTCCGCTGCCTGCGTGGGGGTGTGCTTGTATTGTCGCCAACTGGCGTGGCGTCCGGGAGAATCTGATGACGTTCCGGCTTGCATTTTCGTTTGGGCCAATGCTGGCGCTTGCCGGTTCGGGATGTGCCGATTCCGGCCAGGTTGAAACGGCTGTCGCAGCGAGGCCGATTTCTCCATGCGCCGAAGTCGCAGATCTAATCTGGGTCGTCGCAAACCCCCACGGTCCAGCGACTGGCTGGCTGACAGGATTTTCACTTGAACGAAACTACATGATCAACAACTACGCTGGCCTGATGGATGTGGCGGAGACGCGGGGCGTTCCCTTCGTCTTTTCGGAGGTCCTCACCGCCATCGCCATTACGGAGCTGGAGCCGGAGTATCTCGCGCGTTTAAAGGCGCTGGTGGCGGATGGACGCGCATCGCTGACCAACGCTTTCGTGGTCGAATAAGACTCCGTCACTGAAACGTGGCCTACATTCGAGAAAATGGGCTCACTGTCTTGGGACTGGCAGGAGGCCGAATTTGGCAAGAGGCCAGACGTTGCCTGGTAAATCGACGCGCTGGGGCATGATCCCCAGACGGCCGAAACACTCGAGTAGCTCAGCGTCGGCATGATGGTGACCGAGCGCAGCGCGGAAACGCCCGCCCCCGTGTTCATTTTGGAAGTCGCAAGCGGCGCCGAGATCCTCGGCGTTTCGGTGAAGAGCCAAGCGCAGTGGCGCCCGGCTTTCAAGTGAACCGGGCCGCTGGCCGAGCCGGTGCGGACCAGCTGATATCCGATCTTGCCGCCGAGGCGGCGCACCAGCCGGACATCCCTTTCCTCTGGCTTATCTTCGCCAGCGACTACTCACACGCGCCCGACGATCCCACGCGAATTGAGGCGATTGTTGCAGCAACAGCAGCAAAGCTTGACCGCAGGACGCGTTTCGGCACGACCGACGATTTCAGGGCCAGCCTCGACAAGGCGCTCAAAGCAGGCGCCGAGCTCCCCGCATGTGAAGACACCGAGCCTGTTCGCCTACAAAGCCTGCGGCGCCAACCTGTCGCAGATCAAGAAGCAATACCGAGCTCTTGAGAACACGATGCCGGCCTCGGACGCCGCCGCGAGCGTTGTGTCGGTTGCGGCTTCGGTGCGTTATCCTGCGCAGACGCTGTCGGATGCCTGGTGCCTGGCCCTGCTGAACCGGAACCGGGCGCGGGTGGTGAAATCCGCTGTCTCGGCGGAGTATCCGCTTGCGCCGGCATAGCGCTGAAACCTGTGTCGCCTGCAGCGGGAGCGTCCGCCGTATTCACAGCGTGGCCGAAGCGCTGGTCGATCGCGTCGAGTTCAACAGAAGGTCCGGCGACATCGCCTCGTTGACGCTGAAGTCCTCCGGCAAGGTCATCGCGCGCAACGCCAACTATACCGTGTGGATGGGAAAGCGGAGGCCAACATCGCCCCGGCTTACTTCCTGGAGCCGTGTGCTTCGCGGCCTGTGCGGGGCTCGACCGCCACGCTGCGCGGTCGGATCACCCAGTCAGCCGGGCCGCTGTTCAGGACGGTGAGGGCGGAGACCACCATGACGGCAGGCGCGAAAATCGTGCGTGAAATCAGGATCCCGTATGCAGGCGACCGCATCGAGTTCGATATGCAGGCGTTCAACATGCCCATGAAGTGGGTGGTGTCGGCGTCCTTCGGCCCGTCCGAGCAGATCAGCCAGCAGCTGCATGGCGTGACGCTGGGCTACGAGCGCGAAACGCCCCGGCCCGTTCGCGATCCCGCTGCTACACGGATGATTGACGGCCAAAATTTTTGGGTCTCAATGACACGCTGGTCGCCGTGGATCCGCTGGTCGAGCCACGCTGCTGCCGATGGCGGGTTCGCCCCGCTGGATCACGGGTTGCTTGGTCGCAAGTGGGGAGCGGACGTCGCGGGCATCCTGTTGCTCAAGGCCAAGCGCGGAACGCTGTCATTCGGCGATCCAGCCCGACGGGGCACCCGCCCGAATAGTCGGTCACGCTGTCGAGGGCATGGTAGCCGCGGGTTTCAACTGCTGTGGCTGTCCAACTGCTTCGCTGTCTCCCGCGAGCATCCACTTGCCGCGGTAGCGCTGGCGAAGGTGGTAGCCCTTGCTCTTGGGTGTCAGCAGGTCGAGTGGGCTAATATAGCGGCACATCACCGTGTTGTAGTAATCGCGCGGAATGTTGCCGAGGATCGACTGATGGCTGTCGAGCGACAGGTCATAACGCTTGGCAAGCTTCGACTTTGCGAACTCCCAGGAGCGCTTCTTCAGTCCCAGAACCTTTGAGGGCTTCTTGTACCCGCCATAGATCGCCTCGTATTTCTCCTTGGCGACGACCTGGCGCTGCATCATCACCTTGTAGTCGTTGCTCTCCTTGTCGGTCGACCAGTTCCGGAAGTGGTGGATGGCGACATCGCGCGTGTAGACGATGTCGAAGCCGAGATAGAGCACCTTGGCCGTGAGGTCGGGGTCGATTCCGTAATCGCGGAAGTATTCGCTGAAGCCGCCCACCGCGTGCATCACAGGCGTCGGCAGGACGCCCTGGTTCACGTTGAGGATGCCGGTCGAGGAGATGCCGCCGATATAGGGCGCCTTGGTGAAGGGCCCCTCCTTGTCGCGCACCTTGAGGCCGACCATGCCGATCTTGCGGTCGCGCTCGAGGATATCCACCGCCTTGTCGAGGCCATGGTCCACGATCTCGTTGTCGTCGCTGACCCAGCACACGTAAGGCGTCGTCACCTGCATGAAGACGTCATTGTAGGCGCGCGCCTGGCCGAGCTTCTTGCCGACGAACACCGGGCGGATGCGATCGCTGGCGACGGACTTCAGGTATTCGATCGACCCATCGGTCGAGCCGGCATCGGTGATGTAGAGCGTGAAGGGGGTCCGCGTTTCGCGCACGACAGAATCGACCAGCCTGATCAGCTGGTCGCGGCGGTCGAGCGTTCCCGCCACTATGGAAAGTACAGGCGCAGTCATAATCCGTATCCCACCCAACCAAGGCATCGAGGCGTCGTTCTGTCGCCGCCGGTCAGCCCCACAGTCTGATCGTATTTTCCTTCGTGCGCGCGGTTTCGTCAAACGGCGGTACGAATGCGTCCCAAATGCTCAGGTCTCTTCGTCAACGCGGCTTATCCAGTCCAGCCTGGGTCGCAATCCGCCCGGGAAGTTGCGGGCGTAACGGCCCCGCGCAACCTTGGTAGGATCGCCGATGACTTCGTAGACGGAGAAGGAAACCGCGTGCTTGCTTACCTCGTGACGCACCAACGGGTCCGCGGTCGCCAGCACAATGCTTACAAAATGGAGGCCTTCATTCAGGAGGTTGCCTGGGATGCGGACTTCACACCGATAACGGCCCACATAGTTCATGGCATTGGGGAACAGGGGGTCTGTGTAAGCCACCACGAAGAGTATTTCGCCGCGCTCATTGTGGACGTGCAGGGCAGGTTCAATCCGCATGCCCTCTTGGAGTACATCGAACACGAGCTCGACGGCGCAAGGGGTGTCGATCCGCACTGAACGGATTGGATTGCTCTGCCCGTCAACGACTGCCGCCGAAACCAGTCGGCAAACCTGCGTGTCTGCGGCGGCGGATCCAAGTACGCCTTCCCGCGAAACTGCAGGTGACGATTTAGGGACGTTCGACTTTCCCGATTGAAGCGGAGCTGGAAGCGCCTTCGGAGGTGGAGGCAGAGCTTTCGGAGGTGGAGGAAGCGCCCTGGCCTGAAACGTATTGTTCACCTTCATCATCTGCGCTTCGTATTCTTCGCAGACGGTCATCGCATCGCCATCGGCTACGACCTGGCCTTCGGCCAGCCAGAGCCCGCGGTTGCAGAACTGCTTAACGGCGCCTGTCGAGTGCGAGACGAACAGCAGCGTGCGTCCCTCGCCGGTCATCTCTTCCATGCGCTCGAGACACTTCCGCTGGAAGGCTGCGTCGCCGACGGACAGCACTTCGTCGAGCATCAGGATATCGGGGTCGAGGTGGGCGGCGACGGCAAAGCCTAGTCGCGAGCGCATGCCCGAGGAGTAGACCTTTATCGGTTCGTAGACGAACTTGCCGATCTCCGAGAACGAGACGATCGTCTCGATGCGGTTTTCGATCTCGTTTGTCGACAGGCCGTGGAGGGCAGCGTTGAGATAGATGTTCTGGATGCCGGTGAGGTTCGGGTTGAAGCCGGTTCCGACTTCGAGAAGTGAGGTCGCCCGGCCACGGATCAGCGCGTCACCCTTGGTCGGCAGCACGACGCGCGACAGGATCTTGAGCAGGATGGATTTGCCTGCGCCGTTATGGCCCATGACGCCCAGCCGATCCCCACGCTTCAGCTTGAACGAAACATTGTTCAGCGCCCAGAACTCGGTGCCGCGGAGCCTGCCGAACAGGCCCGGGTTCTTTGCAGCCTCGCCGGTCAGCACGAAACGCTTGGACAGGTTCCGTGCTTCGACCGCGTAGACTGTCTCGGGCTGTTCCGCCGGCCGTTTCTGAGGCTGCTTCTTTGCGAGATTTCCCGCGAAACGTATCATACTCAAACCCACCCAGTACTGCCCCAGACCGACCCGGATATCCCGTTCACAGACTGGCCCCGCCGCCAGATCGGCCCGACGACAAGGCATGGGAGATTCGAAGTCAAACAGACCGGTTTGGTACCCGTGTCTGGCAGCCAACGAGATCAGCATATCTGGATTAAGAACACCCCAAGGAAAGGCCGTTGGCCTCACTTTGAAGTTCCATTTATACAACCCCAAGACCGCAGCCGGGAAAAAGCCCCAGATCGGGCCTCTTGTCGAGATGCGGCAAGCACTTGCTCAGATAGCGCACCTTTCGGAGCCACGATTGTCTGAAAAATGGGCTGGCCCGGCGTCGCGAATTGGGGAGTGGCAGCCCACGTCAGGTTGTCGGCTGCCAAGTCGCCATGCTAATCGGCCCACCATGTCGCTTTTCCAACGAATACTTGCTTTTGCCGATCCCGCTCGCATTGCGGCAGGAGACCCGACGGCCATCCCGCCGATCGAGCCAGCGGAGGCCAAGGCGATCAGCCTTTACCTGCGCAGCGATCGTACCCCTCATTTCTCGCCTGGTTATTCAAAATACAAGGAACGCTTGGTCCTTGAGGCCATGACGGATCCGGAACTCATGGCGATCTTCCGGGACGGCCGTCAACTTCCGGCCGGGTTCGGCGCAAGGCTTGACGAACGGGTGGTGGAGTATCCGTGGATCTTCTCCCGCTTGCCCAAGGAAGGGAACATCTTCGATGCGGGTTCCACGCTGAACAAGGAAGTCCTGATCAAGTCGCCTTATCTGAACGAGCGGGAACTCATCATTTACACGCTCTGGATGGACCGGATCGCGATGTATCCCAAGGTATCCTTTCTGCTGGGCGACCTGCGCGACATTATCCTGCGCGACAACACGATTGATACGCTCGTCTGCATCTCAACGCTCGAGCACGTCGGCTACACATACGAATACAAGACTTACTCGAAGAGCAATCCGTGGCCGAACGCCGAACCGGAAAGCTATCTCGACGCTATCCGTGAGTTCTGGCGCGTGGTGAAACCCGGGGGTCATTTCCTGCTGACGGTTCCGTTCGGCAAGTATGAGCGCCATGGATGGCTGCAGCAATTCGATTCCAAGATGATCGACGCTGTTGAGACAGCCTTCCCAGGCGAGCGCTGCCAGCGCCTCTTCTATCGCTACGTCGATGGTGCATGGCGCGTGGCGACCGAGGAAGAATGCGCCAATCTCGAGTATTTCAACATTCACGAGACCGGAAAATTCGATCCCGACGGCGCCGCCGCGGCGCGCGCCGTCTGCTGTCTCGATCTGCAGAAGAAGCAGTAAACCATCCGATGAACCGTGGTCGTGGGGGGGCGTCCTTGTCGATAAATGTAGCTATACATGCGGCCATCGATCCGCGGGCGGCGGGAGGCGCGCAGACTAGCACCGTGTCTCTCGTGCGTGCACTCAAGGCGCATCGCGCTGACGTCAAGGCGACGCTGATTGGCCCTCCTGCAGTTGAAGCCGCACTGCGTCAGGTCGCGTCACCCGAATTTGGCGTGCATGCCTGGGGGCATACCTTTCCCTGGTACCGCAAGACGGCGGAGGAGGAGGCGCGTGCAGTTGCGCCTGATCCGAAGATCGAAGCGAAGGAAGCTGCAGAACGTGAGCGCCTATGCCAGCAACGGGACGCGGCGCTTCGCGATCTTGGCGCGGAAGTTCTGCATTTTCCGTATCAGGTCACATTCGATTCGGATCTTCCTACCATCTACGAACCATGGGACGTCCAGCACCTTGTGCTGCCTGACCTGTTTACGCCGGGCGAGCGCGAGTGGCGCTCGGCGCTATTCAAACGCGCCTGTGCGCGTGCAACGCTGGTTGTCGTCGCAACGCATGCCAGCAAGAAGGATTTGGTATCATTGCTGGATGTTCCGGCTGACAAGATCGCGGTGATTCCGCGCGATTCGCGCTTGATGCAAGCTCCACCCAGCGATGCCGCGCGCAAGATTTCGCTCGAGGAACTCAAGGTCGCGCAACCTTTTCTGCTTTATCCGGCGATGACTTTCGCTCACAAGAACCACGTCAAGCTGATCGACGCGCTCGCGCTGCTGCGTGACCGTTACGGTCTTGTCATTCCGCTGGTGTGTTCCGGCCGCAAGCATGCCCCCTTCTGGCCGACGATCGAAGCCGCGCTGTCGAAGCACCGGATGGAAGGTCAGGTGAATTTTGTCGGCGCCGTTTCCGACGCACAACTCGCAGCGCTCTATTCGAGCGCTGTCGCCATGGTGTTTCCTTCGCGGTTCGAGGGATTGGGCCTGCCGCTGCTCGAAGCCATGCAGTTCGATCTGCCGATCGTAGCTGCTGCGGCATCCTGCATTCCCGAGGTCGTCGGCGACGCCGGTTTGCTTTGTGATCAGGAAAACCCGGAAGCCATCGCCCTAGTCCTTCGAAAGGTCTGGGCCGATGAGGCGCTGCGAGCCGATCTCGTGCAAAAAGGACGCAGGCGGCGGGCGGCGAATTCATGGGAGCAGGCTGCGCGCACTTATCTGGCCGCATACCGCTTCTGTGCGGGCCGGGAGATGACGAACTTGGACCAGGCTATGCTTGACGCCAGTCTTGTTTCCCGTTGAACGATCCAGAGGGGAGTTTCACGGTGAGTAGTTGGGTAGCGGAAGGAGCGAACGCTTGAGTGATGCCACCGTCTCTGTGAACCCGCCGAACCCAGCCGTCCCGATGACCATCAGCACGCTGATGCGCGCCGAGCCGGAAGCTTGGGAGAAAGCCAAGGCAGCTGCGCGCGGCGGTCCCCGCGTGCTGATCGCAACCAACGTCATGGGCTTCCATCACGCCTCCTTGCTGGAGGCCATGCTTGCCGTGGCCCTGACCCTGCGTGGCGCTGAAGTCGAGATCATCAGATGCGACGCAGCCTTGCCGGCGTGCCTCAAGGTTGAGCGCCACACTTTTCCGGATTCAGCCGCCTTCGCAGCCACCGGTCTTGACGACACCACCTGCAAGAATTGCCAGGCCGTCGGTGATTGGCATTTTGGCACGCTCGGCCTCAAGACCTGGAAATTCTCGGACTTGCTTGCCAACGGTGATCGGGCGGAGATTGCGGCGGCGACCGCCGAGCTCACGCTGGAGCAACTCTCCACGCTGGTGTCGAAGGAAGGTGACAAAGTTGGTGAGCAGGGCCTCGCCGGTGCGTTGCGTTATTACGCGCGCGGCGAACTGCCGGACTCACCTGAAGCCATCGAAGTGCTGCGCAAGTTTGTCGCCGCGGCGCTGACCACTTCGCGCGTTTACGATCACCTGCTGCCACAACAGAACTACGTCAGCGCGGTCTTCCATCATGGCATCTATGTTCCGCAGGGCCCCGCCGGCGACGCATTGCGCCGCCATGGTGTACGCGTCATCAACTGGAACCCCAGCTATCGCCAGAGCACCTTCATCTTTAGCCATGACGACTCGTATCATCACACCTTGATGGAGGAGCCCACCTCTGTGTGGGACCAGATGAAGTGGTCAGCCGCGCACGAAAAGGAAATCATGGACTACCTGGCCAGCCGCGCTCTCGGTACGCGCGACTGGATCTGGTTTTTCGAGAAGCCTGACCAGGATGCGCTTGCCTACGCTAGCGAAGTTGGGCTCGACCCGTCGAAGCCCACGATCGGTATGCTGTCGAATGTCGCCTGGGATGCGCAGCTTCACTATCCAGCGAACGCCTTCAAGAACATGTTCGACTGGGTCTTCCAGACTTTCGACTATTTCGCGACAAGACCCGATTTGCAGCTGTTGCTGCGTATCCATCCGGCCGAGATCCGCGGCACAGTCCCGTCGCGCCAGCTGCTGATGGACGAGATTGCAGCGCGCTATCCCAACCTGCCGCCGAATATCTTTGTCGTGCCGCCTGAGCGGGACATTTCCACTTACGCGTTGATGGGCCTGTGCTCTGCAGCGCTGATCTACGGCACAAAGATGGGCGTGGAGCTTTCCTCGGTCGGAATGCCCGTAATCGTCGCGGGCGAAGCGTGGATCCGCAACAAGGGGCTCACTCTGGACGCCACTAGTCCGGAGGAGCATCTGGCCATGCTGAAACAACTGCCAAACCTTGAGAAGCTGACGGGAACCAAGCTCGAGCGAGCGCGCAAGTACGCGTACCATTTCTTCTTCCGGCGCATGCTGCCGATGCCTTTCCTGATTCCCGGCAAGAAGACCTACGACATAACCGCGCCAAACCTCGACGCGTTGTCGAGAGGCGCCTCCCGGGGCCTCGACATCATTTGTGACGGGATCATCAAGGGCGCGCCATTCGTCTACGAGGCCGAGCATTTCGGTATTGACGGTTAGGCCGCTTTTGTCAGCACCGCGAACTTGCCGGCAAAACTCAGCGGAAGCTCAAGCGTCCAACGTCCTTCCGCCTGCGTGACGAACTGGTCGGTCGCCAGCTGCGCGCCTTCAGAGAAGAAGCCGTAGTCATCTACGACGATGCGCGCGCCTGGCTGTGTCCGCTGATCCAGAAATGCCAGCGCATCGCGGATCGGCTCATAGAGGTCGAGATCGACATAGGCGAATGCGACATTGGCGGGTGCATCTGGCCTTGCGATTGTCTCTTTCACCCAGCCCTTGCGTATTTCGATCCGGCCTTCGGGAAAACCAAGCTCGGCCAGTCGTGCGCGGACTTCGCCTTCTTGCACACTCATCTTGCCGGTGTAGGCTTCCATGGAGCCCAGCTTGAAAATATCGTCTATCAGCCTGTCCTCGGCCGTTGGCGCGGGAAGTCCTTCAAAGGAATCGAAGAGATAAATCCTCCGGTTTGTTTCCATGATCTCGAAGCACATCAGCGTGGATGTCGTGCCTTGGGCCACGCCAAACTCGCAGATGTCGCCCTCGACAGCGTGAATCGCGGTCTCAAGATTGGCGACGATATACAGCGCCTCGCAGACGTTGGTGCCGAGTAGCCTAGAGAGGTGCTTTTCTCGCCCCGGCCGACGTGACAGTCCGGGGAGGGCCGTCACGCGAAGCAACTCCTCGATCTCGATCGTATCACGCTGGCGTATTTCAAGAAGCGCCTGGGCGCGCCTGAGCTTTTGCTCCGCGGATCGCAAAGCCTGCCGGTCCTGCCACAGCATACCGTTCGCGCGATGCCAGATTTTATTGAGCACCGACGCCCCCCCACAGTGTACTTGCCGATCTACACTCGCTCGCCAACCACGCGAGCGGCGCGACTCAGGAAGAGCAGCCCCAGCAGCACCAGCGCACCGGCGGCTATGCCTGAAATCTCCCATGCGTGAAAATCGATGGGCGAGGGCGCAAACAGCGAGCCGCGGACCGCGCCGAGCATTCCGACCATCGGATTGTAGGCGTAGTATTCCTGGATCTGAGCCGGCAGAACCGATCGATCGAAAAGCACCGGCGATACGAACAGCCCGAGATAGAGCATGATGTCGAGCACTTTGCGGCTGTCGGCATGGAAGAGCATCAGCGAGGCGAAAATGGTGCCTAGCCCGAAGGCGAGGCCCAGCAGCGTAAGCGCCGCCAGAGGCAGCCAGTAGAACTGCATGCTCGGCCAGACGCCCATGAACAACTGCAGGATGAAGATCGCTAGAAGGATGATACCGATGTCCACCATACGGGAAATCAGAATGGCGAGCGGTCCGAGGATACGCGGATAGTACACGCGCTGAATCACGGCCGCATCCGACGCCAGCGAAGTGGCGATCTGCACGACAATGTCTGCAAACAGGAACCAGAGGCAGAAGCCGCTGAAGATGTAGACAGCATAAGGCACGGTTTGGCCGAAATTGGCATCCGTCAGGTGGCGCAGGTAGAAGAAGGCCAGCGTCATGATGCCGGGCCTGATGAAGCCCCAAAGAAGGTTCAGCGGGCTTGCCGTTATCCGCACGGCCAGCTGCCGGCGCACCATCTGCGACAGCAGTGACCGGTATTTCCAGATCTGCACGACATCGAAGATGCCGACACTCTGGCCGGGCCTGATGTGCGTGAGTGGCAGGTCCTGCTTGCCCATGAGGACTACACCAACTTGCGGGGTAAGCGAGGCATGGCGCCCCCCGAGGGTTGCCCGGAACACCAAAGGTTCCCGCTGCTGATATTGCATACGAAAGTCAACGGAATCCCTCTCTCCCCGCCAATCGACAGCTAACGGACTTGTTTCACGATGGCCAGCGCAGTCAGCAGCATGGCCTTGTCTTCGGCGCGCTCTAACGATGCTTGCAGGTCATCTCGTTTTCCTGGCCCGGACGGGCCCTGCTGCTTGCATGAAAACTCGGTCACCAAATAGTGCTTAAGCTGTCCAATTCTTGCGCGCTGCCCCAAGATCGTGACAGAGTTAATCTGCAGCCAGATTGGGATCGCGGTCGGGGGGCCACGGAGATTGCCTTGGCCGACGATACGTCGACAGTCGAACGTACACGTGCCTCGCCGAAAACGGACTTGCGCCCGAATCGCAGGCGGAAGGGTGTGGATGTTGGCATCAACAGCGAGTCCATGTGCGCGGACACGTTGGGCCTAGATCGATTTTCGCGCGCGCCAAAGATGTTCAAGTCTGCACAGAAGGGGCCTGCGGAACGCCTGCTCAACCCGTTCGGCGATCCTTGGCGCGACAGAAAGGTGGGCAATCGTTCCATCAGCATCATGACATCGTCATTGAGCGCTGTGTTCAGGGAAAAGCGGCCGAAAGTCGCCAGCGTGCTCGACGGGTTCTCGGGCCCATCTTATCCCGAAACGGAGGCCTATCGCCACTACAGCCACGCGGCGGGCTCCGTCTACCACTACGACGAGACGGTCGCCCGGATCGCGCCGGACATGTCCGCGTTCGCGAAGATGCGGCAGGATTTCGAAAAGCTAAATCTGCGCAAGCAGTTCATCGGCTATACGGTCGTCAATTTCGACGAGAAGAATCTATACGCGCCGGGCAGCGAACCGCCTGAATGGGCCTACCTTCATCACCCGGAATCTAGTGGTCAGCGCGCTGATCGCGTGCGGTTCAAGGACGCTTCGACTTTGGACGCGAGTGGCGACGTTTTCGACGTTCGAAAGCCCGAGGTCTGCAGCTGGCTGGCAAAATCTCTCGCCAGAATGATGACGATCAACAATGTCGACGCTGTGCTCATTGACTACGCTGTTCGGGCCTATCCTTTCGGTGTCCCGGCTCTGCTTGGCTTTCTGCCGGCGGACTGGCTCCAGAACTTTCAGGAGATCCAGCTCGAGCTCCTCAAGATCATCCATGCCGAGTTGCGCCGTGCAGGCAAGGAACTCTTCCTGAATGGCGTCATGCTGGACGGGATTGTCTCGACTGACCCGGCCCTCTTGAAGATGTTCGGGCGGCATTGCGATGGCATGTTCTGGGAACAGCCATTCCGCTACGAGTGGCTCGAGTTCAACCACAACGGCATCGACTACTACAAGCGCCTCGACCAGTTCTTCGACGTGATCTACGCGATGAAGAAGAAGGTCATCGTGAAGCAGGGCACGTACCGCTTTCACGCCTCCGAGGATGTCGAGAAATCCTGGGTCTGGCGTTTTGCCTACACCGACCACGGAATCGAGCGTCACCTTGCCAAGTACCTGACGTGTTTCTACCTGCTCTACGCGGACGGTCATCGCTCGACGCTGCTCTACACGCATCCGGTCGAGACGATGGATATCTTCGCAAGCGAAGCCTACTTCCGCTTCTGGGACACTGATTTCGGTGCGCCCACGCATCGGCGCGTGGAACTCACCAAGGACGTTCATATGCGCGTCTACCAGAATGGCATTGTCTTCGTGAACAACCGGCTGAAGCCGGTCAGGATTTCGAACCGTATGCGCCCGGCTGGATACAACCAACGGATCCCGGGTCTCAAGCTTGAGGCTTTGTCCGGACGGTTCTGGGCATTTCCCGTCAAACGATCTATCCTTCTCGCGGGGCGGATCATAAGACCGCGCACACGTCTTCAGCGCTTCGCCCAGCTCCTGGGTCTGCGGCCGAAGCATGCGCCGCGACTTCCCGAATCAGGTCAGGTGAACCGCCACGGGTTTGTCGGAGGCCCAACTCTTTGAGAGACTGGGTCCATGAGCAAGAAGCATGAAGTCTGCGCCAGGAAGATAGTCGCTTGACGCCGTCGAGTCCGCGACGCTCGAATGGGTCGACTGGTACAACAATCGCCGGCTGCTTGAGCCCATCGGCAACATCCCGTCGGCCGGGGCCGAAGCCGCCTGCTTTGCTGTGTTGGAGAACCAAGCCGTCGCAGCCTGACTCGAACCAAACAACCTCCGGGGTTACCGGGGCGGTTCAATGTGTCGGTTGGGGGGATGTCACCATCGAGGAACTGGCGCGGCTGGTTATGAAGGTCGCAGGCTTCAACGGTGATCGCACCAAGCATCTCAGCAAGCCCGATGGCACATCGCGCAAGCTGATGGCTGGTGACGAGCTCCGCTCGATGGGCTGGTCGCCACAGGTGTCGCTGGAAGATGGTCTGAGCGGCGCCTATAACACTTGGCTGGAGCATGGCTGCTCGAACGATGGGCGGTCTTCAACCTGAGATCTGACCCAGCGCTGTCTGGAGAATCTGGTCGCGCGCCCACGCGCGAGACAGAGCCCGCACATTTTCCGCGCCCCTGGCGGCCAACGCGAATCTCAGCTCAGCCGATTCAGCGAGGCGTCGCAGCTTCGCAGCTGCATCCGCGATGTCAGGCTCGGCCCAGCACAGGTCCCCGGCGCGATAGATGCCGGTCTTGTCCTGCACGGGCACCAGCTGGTGGTCGATCAGCATATCGGCCAAGCCCGCCATGAACTGCATGTTTCCCGACCAACCCGTCGCCAGTGCCGGCGTTCCGGCCAGCAATGCTTCTGCAAGCGAGAGCCCGAAGCCTTCCGACCTGTGGGGGGAGAGCACCACATCGACCGAAGCGAGGAGGGATTGGATGTCGGCGCCGCCGATGGGTTCAGACAGGAACCTCACGTCGAGAGACTCGCTTTGCATCTGCGCGAGACTTTCGAGCTCATCGCGCGGCGCTTGCAGCGCTTTGATCATCAGCAGGATGGGCCGCTGCGGCGTGGCGGCGCGCCGGCAGATTTCGATGGAAGCGGTTAGGTTCTTGCGCGTCGCGCTCGACCGGAAATCAGCCATCGACAGGACGACTGTCGATTCGTGCGGAAAGCCCCACCTGTGCCTGTCCGGCGGACAGACACCGGCGCGCGTCACGGGATGAGGCATGACCCGCACCTTCATCCCCACGCCGGCCGCCAGGAGCGCATCTGCGACAAAGCGGCTTGGGGCCCAGACTTCGTGAAAGAGGCTGGCCGCCCGTCGCCAGCGCGCCGGCGCCCTGGGCAGTTCCCAGGCCCAGTAGCCGATGCGTTTCCGGCCGATCCAGAACCGGGACGGCGCTCGCGCAAGTATACGGACCCCTTCGTCGGGATTGCAGTGAATGATCATGGCGCCACCGCCTCCGCACTGATCAACCTCCGAATGATCGCCGCACAGCAGTTTTCGGGCGTTGACGGCGACCGGCGAGAGACCCTGGCTCTGCAGCGCCTGAAGGGTGAGGTCGGCGGCGCGGCCAATGCCTGACGGCTCGGAAAAGAACCCCACCACCACGAGAGGCCCAGGCATGGTGGCGGTGGTACCCCGCGCGCGCCGTCGCGCGGCAAGGATCGCGACTTCGGTGGCGGCGGCGTAGGCTTTGCGGGTAAGTGTCCGAACCACTGCCTTATCGTCCTGCGCCGTGCGCCGCGCTATCTGCGCGTCGGACTTTGTATCCGACTGCACGCGGATGTTGGGTGACCGTGGCGCAAGCGGCTGAGAACGCTGGAGACGTCATGGATCCAACAGTACGGTCTTTTCCGACGGCTGGTCCACGGTCCCGGCTAACTGACTTCCCGCCTCGGTAGCCGTCGCTGCCTGCCCCCATTTCTCGCCATCGGGCTTGGGGCAATCACAAATTCCATGACAGGAGAAAGTAACGTCTAGTCTTCGCGCAAGGCAAAAATCCAATTATTAGCGATTTGCAAATCCTCTACTTGAGAAAATCTTAGGGTAGCTTCGGGTATTGTTCGCTATGTCGGCGAGGCGACAGGGACATTGAGGCTCCGATGGCTCCGATTTTGCGGCGATCTGAGCGGCGAAGAAGACGGCCTGTGGAGCCCATCGACCTGGTAGGCGGTGACAGCAGAGTGACGACGTGTGCAGGAGTGTGTGTTGATGGCTGACCCATCGAGCCAGAAAACATCGCGACACGGTCTGCTGGAGCAGGCGTCAGCTGCCGGCAAACGCGCAACTGACTTTGTTGGCTGGCTGGGCGGACATTTCCTTCGGCGGCGCGCAGCGCAGATGGCATTGGTGATCGCGGCGGCTGCGGTTGCGGCCCTGGCTTATGCCTTCAACGGCTCGCTTTCACGTGAACAGCAAATCGTAACTGCGGTGTCGGCTGTGTTCACCGTCCTTTGCGTATCGGGGGCCTACCTGGCCTACAGGTCGTGGGACTTCGCGCGCCGGATGGCGCGCCAGGCGGCTGACGCGGGCGCCAATCTTCGCGAAATGCGGGCGACATTGGAGCGGTACCAGAGCAAGCTGGCTGACAGTGAAGTCACAAACCATCGGTTCGGGCGGTCGCTGGCTGAAATCCAGCTGCAACACTCAAGCCTCGCTCAGGCCTTCGTAGAATACTCATCTTCCGGGCATGAACCGATTTCCAGCGTGCGCCACGAGATCTCCGAACTCAACGCCAAACTCACCGAAGGAATTTCTGAGTGGCGCGGAAGGGCCAGGAGCGTCGACGCATTCGCCCTGGAAACGCGCGATCAGCATACCGCGCTCGAACGAGCTTTGGATCGGACGAGCGCGCAGTTGTCCGTTTTGACGTCCAGAACCGATACGCTTTCCGGGACTGTTAAGGACGCCGCGGCGCAGGTGACGTCCATGGACAGAACTCACCAGACGCTTCGTCTGGCAATGGACCGGCTGGAGGAGGCGTCGGCGACACTTGCAAGGTCCGTTGACGCCGACCTCGCTGGTTCAGCGGTGACCTTGGCCCTGTTGAAAAGCCAGATCGCGGAATTCGCGAGCGACAATGGAATGTTCATTGGCACGCTTGAAGTCTTCAGATCGCAACTGGCGGCGATCATACAATCGGCTGGCGATAGGACAGAGATCCAGGAGTTGGCGGAAAGGATCGCTGTGCTGGGCAATTCCGTGCGTGAACTCCATTTCAAGGAGACACAGCGGGTTGACCAGCTCGAATCGAAGACTGCGTCGCTCGAGGCGCTCGCTCTCTCGGCCGGCGCCAGGACGCTGGAGGAACTCGAACTACTCCGGCGTTCGACCGGTGAGGCGAGGGCATCCTTCGCTTCGGTGATGGCGGAGATCGAGCAGCGCACCAGTCTGCTCGAATCCGGCCTTGCTGCTGTAGCTCAGCAGCGGCAGGCACAAGCTAGGCAGATCGGCGACCTCGAAGACAAGATTGCCCGGAACACCTCCAACCAGGTTGCCGCAACCGACGATCTCGTGTCGCAACTTTCGTCGCTCCGACAGTTTGTAGGCGAAGAATCGGGTCGCCTCGCCGAGGTCGCGACCGTCTATCTGGAGCTAGGAAGCAAAGTTCAGGCGCTGGAGACCTCGTTCGTCGATGGGAATATGGCGCTCGACGGTGTCACGGAAAGAAGTGCGGTTCTCACTGAAGAGCTCTCCAGCGTTAAAAGGGACATGGCTGCAATCTCTGACCGGACCGGCGCACTCCTTGCCTCGCTGCAGGAGGAACTGGACAAAGGTCTCGCGGTTGAGCGCGCTGCCAAGGATGGAATGCGTAAGGAATTCTCGCAAGACATCGGCCAGACGGCGCGCGCCCTTGAAGAGCATGCGGTCGCGCTCGAAGGTTTAAGGCAACAGTTCCACTTCAACGCAGCCGCCGAAGAACGCCTTGCCGAACTGGCCAAAGACGTTGCATCCGGTCGCGAAGCCATTGTGTCTGACGGACACCGCATCGCGGTTCTCGAGCGAGCGCTATCTGCCTTGGAAACCTCCGGAGGATCCGGTCTGGACGAGATCCGAAAAGAAGTCTCCGCGCTCGCTGCTCGCACCAACGGGTTGGCGGACAAGCTCCACACAGCCGACGAACAATTGCGGGCCCGACAGGAGGAACTGGCCGCCTCCGCATCCTCTGGCGATGAGCGTCTCGCAAATCTGGAACGCTCGATCAATCTCGGCGCCAATGAAGTCGACATTGTAAAGCGCGCCATCGCTGAATCGACGCGCGCGCAGGCTTCGTCGACAGAGAACTCGCGCAAGACCACCGAACTCCTGCACGAGCAGTTCAAGTCCATCCGCGAGGCGATGACCGGTGAGTTCGGTCGCGTCGGCGTCCTGGCCTCCAGGCTCGATACTCTGCAGGCATCTGTTGACCAGAACGGCGCGATCACGCTTGCAGACATGCAGGATGTCAGGAGCAATCTGGGCGCGCTCTCTGATCGTATGGCGGATGTCATCTTCGGCATGGATGCGCGGCTGTCCGACATTGCGCAGCGCCTGTCCTATACCGCTGATGTTGCGGAACATTCCGATCGGCGGCTTGTGCTCGACACTGCGAGCTGGTTCGAGCCGGGCAACCGGCAACTGCGCTCCGAACATGTCGCAAGCCTGGAGTCGGAATGGGCGCGACGGCTGTCGATCGACATTTCGCGACCCGCAATCGGCTACATGGCGACACGGATCAACCAGCTGGAGCGTGAACTCGACGGGCGCCTTCGCGCCTCGATCGAAGACACGCTGCTTCGCACGCTGGTGGCAAGATCAGTCAAGGGTCCTTCGATCAGCGTCCTGGAGCTCGGCGCTTCTTTCGGTATCGAGTCTGCGGTCATGTATGATCAGCTGCGCGACCACTTCTCGCAAATGACCTTCACGATTGTGGATCCGCTCGATGCCTTCACCAACGACAGCAGGCTCGATCCGCACACCGGCCTTCCGGTCAGCGAACACATCCTACGCCGCAACCTCTCGCGTGCCGGCGCGCCAGAACGCGCCGCCACCCTTATCAAGCGGCCAAGCGCCGATGCACAGGCTCTCGAGGAAGCGTCGGCTTTGACCTACGACATGCTCGTTATCGACGCCGACCAGTCCTACGCTGGCGTGAAAGTCGATTTCGAGAACTATGCGCGCCTTGTGAAGCTTGGCGGCTACATCGTCTTTGCCGCCTATGGCGACCCGGATCGCCCCGAGGTTACCGCTTTTGTGGATGATGAAGTAGCCGACTCAGGTCGCGTCGCCCTGGTTGGCGCGATCTGGCGCACCGGGGTCTACAGGGTTGTCCGCGCTGACGCCGGAGGTCGCAAAGCTGTTGCCGTAACGGCAAGGCCAGTTTCGAAAAGGAGCCGGCCGGCGCCTCAGGGTTAGTCGCCCAATTGGGGTGACCTCAGGCAGGAAGGCAGCTACTGAGGCACCTTGCGACTACCTCTGCAGGTTCATTCGTCCCAGAAATGGTAGCTCGTGCAAGCTAGAATTCAGAATTATTGACGTTTTTGGTGTCTTTAGCGTCTGTTTCGTTGCGCAATCAGAGTCGTCCTTGTTCTGCTGAAACGCATAGCTCGGATCGTGGCAGCTAGCTAGCGTATGCAAGCTGACCATGTACCCTACCCGCCTTGCGGCAAGTCGCGAGAGAGACCATTTTGATCAGTATGAGCTCTGCAGGCGGCCTCCGCGTCGTGCCTTCGGCTCCGGCGCCCCCCGCCGGTACGGATGGCGCGCCGCGCACCGAGCTGGTCGCTCGCCGCGGGCCGCTCGCGATCCAGATCAAGAACTGCGTTCTCCAGTATCCTGTTAACGGAATGGGCGGGGGGAGCCTTAAGGCGTCCGTTATGGACATGTTCGGCAGTCGCGAGCGCGCGCCGACCGCCAAGTTCGTGGATGCGCTGCGCGGCATCAATCTCGACATCCAGCAGGGCGAGCGCGTTGCGCTCATTGGCCATAACGGCTCGGGGAAATCCACGCTGCTGCGCGCAATGGCCGGCGTATTCCCTTTGGCGAGCGGCGAGATTCGGGTGTCCGGGCGGATCGGCTCGCTGCTCGAACTCGGCGTCGGCCTCGAGACCGAGGCAACCGGCCGTGAGAACATCTACTATCGCGGCATGGCGATGGGCTATCCGCGCCGCCTGCTCGCCGAGCACGAACGCGAGATCGTGGATTTTTGCGGTCTGGGCGACTTCATCGACCTCCCGGTGCGTACCTATTCCGCCGGCATGCATGTCCGCCTGGCGTTTGCGATCTCGACGCAGTTCTCGCCGGAAGTCCTGTTTGTCGACGAGGTTTTTGGCGCAGGCGATGCCTCCTTCGCGGAGCGCGCCGTCCAGCGGATGATGGCAATGGTGCAGGCGGCCGGTATCTTCGTGATTGCGACGCACGACCTTGGTCTCATAAAGCAGGTCTGCAGTCGCGCCATCTGGCTGTCGGCCGGCCGCATCGTTGCCGACGGACCCATCGATAGCATTCTGCCGGAGTACTCCGCGCATATGGCTGGTCGCTGACGCGGCTGATCGCAGACAGGAAATCAAGATGTCCTATGTCAACGATCAGCATGGCCGTCTGCCGGCCGCGATCCGATACCTCGCGGCGCTGATTGAGTACCGTCATCTGTGCTGGAACCTCGTCGGGTCGAACCTGCGCGCTCGCTTCCGCCGCTCTCACCTTGGAATTCTTTGGGCGCTGCTCCAGCCGCTCGCGGTCGCGATGATGATCGCTGCGGTGTGGGGCGGGCTGCACAACGAGGTCACGTTCTGGGAGTTTGCGGCGTACATCTTCACCGGCTTCGTCGTCTTCGAGCTGTTCAGCAATTCATTCCAGACCGGACAGGACTCGCTCTCCTCCGCCAGCGGCTTCGTGCGGCAGGCGCGTATCCCTTTTTTGGTCTTCCAGGTTCGGACGGTCCTGACCGCGCTTGTGGTTTTCCTGGTCGCGCTGCCGGGCGCGCTGCTCGTTGCAGGAGTGGTCACCGGCGGGACGAACATCGGACTGCAGCTGGTTCTCGTCCCGGCCTTCCTCGTCGTGGCGTTCTTCTTCATGCTGCCGATCGTGATCACGATGTCGATTGTTGGCGCGATGTTTCGCGATGTGAGGCATATCTCGCAGCTCGCCGAGCGCGCGCTCTTCCTCCTGTCTCCGGTCATGCTGCCGCGCGAAATCCTCGAGCAGCCGCAGCTAAGGTTCCTGGAATACCTGAATCCGCTTGTATCCTTCATCGACATGTTTCGCGATCCGATCCTGTACGGCAAGTTCTGGGACGCGCAGGACATGATCATCATGTCGATCTGGATCGCGATCCTCTGGGTCGTGGCGATCTTCGCGGCGACATCGGTTGGCCGCAGGATTGTGTTCGCGCTCTAGTCGCAGCGCCGGCAGGGGCGCCAGTCCAGCCAACCGTTCAGGCCTTCTTGCCACCACCAAACAGATCGTAGTATCGGCTGGAAGGCGCGGGCGGGCGAGACGTTACGGGGAGTTGAGACTGACAGGCCTTGTTCTCGGCGTCGTGTTCGCTCTGTGGCCCCTGGCGGCGCTGGCCGGGGGGCAGCTGTTTACCATGTGTCAACGGCGGAGCAAAATTACATCAGCCGGGCGGAGTAAAAGTACATCACTTGGGGTGAGCGCAGGTGTTAACGCCGAGGGCCCCCAAGTGGGGGCCCTCGG
>Ga0247843_1001450_pt1 | contig 48217 bp, 38 predicted proteins | sample LaCruzMarch2017__FD_192420 | JGI IMG/M metagenome (GOLD analysis project Ga0247843, IMG submission 192420) | Freshwater microbial communities from meromictic Lake La Cruz, Castile-La Mancha, Spain - LaCruzMarch2017_8m | ecosystem: Environmental > Aquatic > Freshwater > Lake | place: Spain...
TTATTCCGATTCAAAATATGTTTGTAGTTATTCATGTGTGAAAAGAATCTAACAAGCCCGCGTTTACTTCGCAAATATCTACATCAGAGCTCTTAAGGAAACGGGATTAGGATTTGACCCATATCGGTATTTATTTGATTCGCGCCCAAGTTGCGTAAACCAATGCTTTTAAAATTGCACGTAGATTTCTCTTAAAACACGCTTTGTAAGAGCCAAAAAACTCCTACCACTGTCATTGATAAACTGATTCGGCGGCGAGCTGCTATCCGTTCTAAAATCGCATTCAAAGAAAAGTGTTTGATTGCTTTTCCTCTGCTTGCTCCCTGTGACCTCTGGTTCTGAAGCGAATATTTTTCCAAAGTGCTTTCAAGAATCCTTTGGAAAGCCAACGTTCCCACTCCAAATACAATCAATAAGATGGGAAAAATGAAATCTGTCGATTGAGAAAACTCTAGAGCAAGCATCAACTTAAATCGGCAAAATGCGTTTTAAACTCAATGTTTTTTTACAATAAATAATGAGCCCACAAAAATCAGGCAAAAAATTGACGCCATCCGATAAGAAAGTATGCAAAAATAGTCGTGTGAGAAATAAATTCTTTATCGTAGTCGCAATCTTTGTACCAATCAGCCCAACACTCGCCTTCAAAAGACCCTTTCCTCACAAGGATTCCAATCCCTCAATATTAACCGAGCGGCAACCGTCAGGAACTCAATTAGATTGGGCTCAAAGCGCACGAGTTGCTATGGACTTGACTTTAGGTTTTCAAATTCCACTCTGCGAAATCGTCAGTGAAGCAAAAGGGATATTTTGTTGTGACGATTCTTCGCCACGGCAATTGCTCAAATCGAGCAATTGCAACGGTGACTTAAACAAAAATAGTTTAGCGATTCGAGACATTGGACTGGGAGCTCAAAAACTGTCAAACAGTGCAAAGGATGTTCAGCGTCATTTAGATCGTGGTTTAGTCGTTTCGGTTTCCCTAACAAACTCCCAAACAGGTCAATCAAAACAAGTGCTTCTTATTCCCGACGAAGAATCAAAAAGGTCGGGTTTGTTTAAAACTTATGATCCCGATCAACTCAAAGGGGTCCGAGGAATATTGGTGAATCCTCTTGCGGGATCAGACACCATTGGAAGTTTTGGCTGGGAAGTCGAAGGCATTTGGGGAGTCGACAACCTTTTAGGAGCTGAGGACCTAAGCTATCAGGAAGAAAAAACCTGCAATGAATTGACAAAAATATTTAAAGACAAAAGTCTGGATCGAAAATCTTTGATTACAAAAGTACGATCGCAAATATTGAATCTAGAAAATAAAAAAGCCTTAGTCATTGCGCATGAAGGTGCAGAATCGGAGATTGCGTCACAAATCGAAAAAAGCTTTTCACCCTGTACGCTCACTTGTGCGACCGGAAAAGTTGAAATTTTTCGAGAATTCACAAAGTCGGCAGACAGTGTTTCTGCAGCAGAGCAAAACCTAAAGGATCTTGAGGAACTTAGCAAACAAAGTCAAAGTCATCTCTGCACCTGGAAAGATGATGCAGTGGGAACAAACGAAACGTATATTAATGAAGCTATCAAGAATGGGAACCTTCATCTCTCCCAAGCCATGCTAAAAAAACTGGGCAATGAAAAAAACCTTTTGGATTCCGAAAACAAGCCCCCTCTGCTTTCAGCTTTAGAATGCATTGGTTTCTCAAATGGTGATCTGGAAAAAGCTGAGCGATGTTTGACTCTGTTGAACAGCATCGCAAATCAAAAAGGCTTAACTCATACGTGGAAAAAAAATGTTTCTCAATCGCGTAGTCAAAAGCCTCAGCCCGAAAGTATCAGTGAATACTTTTTGCGAAATGCTGCTTTGGCAAGCGACAAAGACACTCAAGAGAATTTTTTAAGCGCGCTCAAAATCCTCAAGCCACTCATGCAATTAGAAAAAATGGCTTCTGGAACTTCTACACTTCACTCATCTCATGAAAATCTTAAACTTCAGTTTAATCGCCTCATGGAGAATCCCACATTTAAAGATCGTTTTGACTATTTTAAGCGTATCGAAGAATCCTTATGGGGTCTAAACAGCGACAGCGAAACGACTCAGAATCCCGCACATCAATCCGACTTGTAAAACTCTATTCGGGTCGAATAGCTGTCGCACGATACAGCATAGTTGCAACTTTGGGATTCCCCGAAGGTCCACAAAGTTTAGAGACTGGAAGTTTTAGCACTTCAGCCCCACTACCTGCGCCCGCAGAATCTCTGATAAAAACATGGGGAACTCCGCCAACGTTTTCAATCCCATCCACAACAGCTGAATGAAATCCGAATGGATTACTTGGTGGTACGAACGAAATTTCTACGGGTCTTAAATGGCAGAGATTTTCGAAAATTGCGTCTAAGGTTTGCTGGCAGCTTCCGTAGTTCGTATTATAGCCATTGCGATTTCCAACTTTTTGAATTTTCATACCAAGCGTCTTTTTAGGAGTGCTTTGAACGCTAAGTGCGCCGTTGTGAATCTTGAATCCCGCAAGAGCAAACTGATCAAGTACTTTTTTATGGTCTACATTAGTTGAATCAAGTTTTGATAAAATCTTCGCCATACCTTCTCGGATGCGTTTTTGCGCTTTATCCAAAGTAATTTTGTTTGACGCATGATTGACGTCAAACATCACCGAACTAATGAGACTCCTCAGTGGCTCTTTAAATATCCCCTTTTTTATCAACAAATCAAAAGGAATAGGAACTAAAACTTCCGGATTATTTTTCACTGCATCCAAAACATCATCGGTAAAGCCTCCACCAAAGATTTCACGGTTTTTGTCGGTCTTTAAATGATTGATTCGGCTTTGCAGGAAGGATGGATTTTTAAGCGCAAGCATCATCAAAATCATTTCAGGACTGTAGTCAAAGTTCTTAAGATTTTGTGGACCCGAAGTTTTTGAAAACATAAAATTGCTAAGTAACATGCCCGCACCTTGTGCATAGCAAGTCCCATTGTTGCCTTGATCGTTTAAAGGCGGCATAACTCGGCTTAGGTCGATGCGCACTTTGGGATTGTTTCCGTTAAGTTCGGCTATACATTTTTGAGGGGTCATCCCCCCCTCTTCCTTACTTGAGTTTCCACTTGGTGAAGATTCTGAATGATGAGGATTTTTAGCTGACGCGTTATCACAAAGCAACGCACATAAAAAAATTGTTACAACGAAGATTTTATTAGAGCCAGATAAATTAAAAATTTCCATAACCGCTTCTTCGTCAGAATCGAAGATTTTCAAAAGAACTTTCCAGCATCCGCCAAAAAATTGACGCCTTTAAGTATCTCGGGTGTTTAAACGACTCCATGAATCAACACTTTCACCGACATTCGGATGAATAGCTTTCAACGCCTTTTGGAACTGCGAAAAGTGCCCCACAAATCCCGCTAAGTGCACTCCAAGGCCTCTAAATTTTTCAAGCCATTCAAATCCTTCCATCGAAGAATATCTTAGTTCACGTGACAAATAGGAAGCGATTTGGGGAATCTCAAGGGCTCGGGTGAAAAGCGCATATTCCAGTGCCAAGGCGCTGGGCTCGAAGTGATCAACGGCGTCATATCGAAACTCTAAAAATCCACACTCGTAACTACAATCATAAAAACTCGCTTTTATCAGTCGCTCCGCAAAATCTTTTGCGATTGCTCCAATGGAAAACCTAGAAGAGCTTTGAAGAAATTCCAATTCGGCCCGAAGACTAAGAAACTTTTCCCGAGGCTGTAAAAATCGATGTTCTGTTTGTTTTAGCAAAATCTCAATTTCCGATTTGAGGATTTCATAGTGAGGATTGATAGGATGAGGCAAATCCAGCAAATCACAGGCCATGTTGATGGCACTAAAAATTTGAAGTTTCCAAATGGCCTGACTTCGGTCTGATAATTTTTGTTGGTCGTCGCCCAACTCTTGAAGTTCTTTTTCGAAAAATCTTTCGCTGTTGAACACTCGCTCATTGCGCAGCTTTAGCAATTTGAATTGAATACCGTGGAGAGCCAATTTTAGATCTTGGGATTCTTGCCCGAGTTCCTTGGCCAACTCAATGAGAGATCGTTTTAACGTGGGCAAGTTGGGCACGGAGGTGAGTGAAAAAAACTTTTGCGCAAGATTTCTTTCAGGTGCAGTCAAATGTGTGAGCAAGTCTTGAGTTGAAAATTCATAATGCGATTTTTCGCTTTCAAAGGTCCGCAGCACTTTGAGCTTTGCGTTGGGAGTGCTGCGTAAAAAAAGTTCCGTTATGCTAGATATCAATTCCACTGCCACATCTTTTAAATAAGCATTGCCACTTTCTGCGGCGATTCGAGTCAACGCCTCCAAAAGCACACATTGGTCCAGCAAATCTGCGCTCAGTCGGTCTTTAATGGCAGGATTCCAAAACACCGATTGCAAAACATCATGATAGGAACTGCGGCAAAGTTGCGTCAGCGTACTTTGTGCTAAAGTTTTAAGATCTTCTCGGTCCGAGCTAAACAACGCTAGATAGATATGCGGGACTAAAAAATAATTTCCAGGCTTTCCCAAGAGTCCAGTTTCTGCATCTAAACTTTGTACGATTGGTGTGTGATAAAACGAATTCAATACCGGAAGACTTTTAAAATCACTGTTTTTTTCGGGAAGCTTGACTGGAGAAAGGATTGAAAGTGGGTCATTTTGCCTAGCAAGTTTTGTAGACTCCAAAGCAAAGCGTTCCAATTTGCTAGAGTCTGAAAAAAGTTCAATGGAAAGCATTTTAAAAAAATCCTCCATGGATTTTTCTTCCATCATGTGAAAACCCACTACGGCAAGTTTGGATTCAGGGCTGATGATCAAATTTACTGGCCATCCTGGCGCAAGCTTTAAAGTTTGCATCAAATACTGAGCGCTTTGATCGAGTTCACGATTTTGATAGGAATCTAGCGATAGAAATAAAAACCTTTGCTCTAAATTTTGCGAACTCAAGAAGGCCGGGATTTTGCGTCCCCACTCCCAAGCAAGAGATTCACTTTGAGGAGCTAGAAATAGCCAAAGAAGTTTTTGCTGTGACTTGGCTTTGTTAAGAGCCTTCTCAAAAACATCGAAACTCAAACCCGCACTGTGTGTCATAAAACTCCTTCCCTACAAATTTAGTCGCCTTTTGTGTTCTTGGGAACGGAAACTTTGATAATTTGTTAAGAATGGAGTCGTCTCAGAACTGTGGAATGAGTGCTAATAACGGAATCGAGATCATAACAATTGGTCGCGAAATCTTGGATGGCCGAGTGATCGATACAAATTCGGTATTTTTGGCGCAAACATTAAAGCAAAAGGGATTGATTGTCCGTTGGGCACAAAGAGTAGACGACGAAATCCAACGTATCATTCAGGCATTTGAGATTGCTTCAAGAAGGTCAAGTATCGTGCTTATCACCGGAGGACTAGGTCCCACTCTCGATGATTTGACTTCGCAGGCTGCGGCAGAATTTCTTAATGAGGACTGGGTCTCCAATCCCGAAGCGCTTTTGCTTGTGGAAGGATTTTTTAAAAAAAATAATCGCGAATTCTTAGAGGTTCAAAAAAAGCAGGCGCTCCTGCCTACGAGTGCAAAAATTCTTAAAAACTTCCAGGGCTCAGCTCCAGGTTTTAATTTTCAAAAAAATTCTTGTCAGTTTTATTGCATGCCAGGCGTTCCGCGTGAAATGAAGGCAATGTTTTTGGATGCAGTGTTGCCACACCTACCCACCAACTCCGACTACCGTAGTTTTCAATGGGCCACGCAGTTTACTTCCGAAGGCGAATTGCAAAAACGATTAAACCCAATTTACAAAATTCTCCCCCCCCATTTTGAAATCACCTATCGCACTCGCTTTCCTGAAAATCACATAGGTCTTCATGGGGAAGTGAGGGGAGATAGCGAAGATCTTATTTTTGAAGAAATTAAAAATAAGATCGCCTTCGAACTTGGCACTGACGTGTTCTCATGTGGCACTGAGCTCATGTCTTTAGAAGAAATAGTCGTCGAGGTAGCCCAAAAGAATTCCGTAAAAATTTTGACCGTGGAATCGTGTACAGGAGGATTAATTTACCATCGCCTCACCAATGTCGCTGGCTCATCGGCCGTTGTTTTGGGATCTCTTGGCGTATATTCTAATGAATTAAAATTAGACCTTGGCGTTCCCCCTGATGTTTTTTCAAACATGGGTGCAGTCTCAGAAGCTTGCGCTGTTTCCCTAGCCGAAAATGGTTTAAAAAAAATGAAGGCAATTTTTCCAAACACCAAAATTTTATGTGTCTCCACAACGGGAATCGCCGGCCCCGCGGGAGGAAGTTCACAAAAACCTGTCGGGACTTGTCACATTGCCATTGCTTCAAGTTTTTCAGCGACCCAACACCTTCCCGTTTCCGTTCGCAAAGATCTCCCTCGTCTCGAAATCAAGAGCGCTTTTGCGCAAAACGCACTCGAGGGTCTTCGTCAAAGCATTCTGAATTTGGAGAATAAATAATGAATAAATCAAAATCCAAAGATCACCGCCTTGTCGACTGGCGTTTCCATTTCCCCTTTTTGGCACAGAAGTATTTTTTAGTTTTCAGTTTCGGCAAAGACATCCGCAAAATCCAAGAAAATATTGCGATCGAAAAACGTCATTTTTCACCCGCGGCGTCTCTCGCCATGGGGACTGTATTTTTTTTCATCATTGGCGTGAGCTTTGTGCTTTTTTCTGTTGCCACTCTTTACATTTTAAAGACTCACCTAGGCATCAATATCTTTCAGGATTCCTCGCCCATTCCAGATTTTTTAAAAAAAATTCGCTTGTGTCATTAACGCCGTCAATACTTTGACTCTCTAGGTCTCAACTCAAGACTTGTAGCGTGATGGTCGATAATATTTCTGTGAGCAATTTGCCAGCATCCCAAAAAGTTCCGAACACTTGGCAGAGCCAATGCGGTCCTTTGCAAGCATTTTTGGAAGACCCCACAGTTACCGAAATTATGGTGAACGGAGCGGGAAAAATTTTTGTCGAACAAAAAGGAATTATTAAAAAAACTCCCGCTCGTTTTGATAATGAACAGAATCTTTTACAGCTATTGCATGCGATTGCAAAAGCAATGGGGCGCCCCTTAGATTTAGAACACCCTTTGCTCGATGGGCGCCTTCCTGATGGCAGTCGTATCAATTGCGTAATTCCTCCCGTTGCAGTGGATGGACCTTCGCTGACGATTCGAAAATTTTCTCGCGAAGCCTTGAGCTATCAACAACTCATCGCAAGCGGGGCGATGGATGAACGTATGGCATATTTTTTAAGCTGCTGCGTTCAATCAAAAATCAATGTCCTCGTGTCGGGAGGCACCGGTTCAGGCAAAACTACCTTGCTCAATGTCTTGAGCACTTTTATTCCTCAACACGAGAGAATTGTTTGTATTGAAGACACTGCCGAGCTCAAATTGAAAAACGAAAATCTTGTCCGTATGGAGTCAAGACCGCCACTCGATAGTGACCCCGGCGTGTCGATACGAACTTTGGTCATCAATGCCCTTAGAATGCGTCCGGACCGAATTGTCGTCGGAGAATGTCGGGGCGCTGAAGCTTTTGACATGCTGACCGCCATGAATACCGGCCACGAAGGCAGCTTAACAACAGTTCATTCAAACTCTGCACGCGATACCCTAAGACGGCTAGAAACAATGATTCTCTTATCGGGCATCGAAATACCTTATAAAATCATTCGCCAAAATATCTCGGCCACAATTAATCTCATCGTCCATGCTTCCCGATGCGCTGACGGTCAAAGACGAGTTGTCGAAATTGTAGAAGTGGGCGGAATGGAAGGCGACGTCATATTGAGCCAAGAGATTTTTAAATGGCATTCCAGTACTGGGTTTAAATCCATGGGCTTTGTTCCGGGTTTTGTGAGGCATTTTAAAGAAAAGGGCATCGATTTCCCAGCTGATTTTTTTATGGATCAGTACACGGTGAAGCAGAATTCCCACAAAAAACGCGCATAGAGTTGCGTCAATTTTTGAAGCACTTTTAAAGAATTTTAAAGACATAGCTTGGCAAAGGATTCGGACTCCGACTATTTTTTGGCTTATGCAAAATATGTCTAAACTATCGCTTTTTTCATTTCTCATTTTTTCAGTTTCTTTTTTCTCCCAATGCACTCCTAAGAAAACCGAAACTGAAACAAGCACTGCAAATTTAGAAAACAGCCCAACACCTGCAAAAACTAAGAGCCTCACTTTTGTGATTGGCGACGACGTCAAATCTGGAGATCCCGCAACTTTTAACGATGTGATCTCAGCTGAGGTTATGGGAAATATTTTTGAAGGGCTTTATGGCTTTCGATATTTAGGCAAAATGGGTGACATTGAACCCGTGTTGGCCGAAACCTTGCCAGTTTACAGCGATAAAAACAAAACACTCACAATCACTTTAAAAAAAGGAATTCTTTTTGCAGATGATCCAGCATTTCCCAACTCCAAGGGACGCGAAGTCACTGCTGATGATTTTATTTATTCAGTAAAACGCATTGCCGAAGCACGTAACACTTCAAGCAACTGGTGGATGTTTGATGGTATGGTCGTGGGGTTGAACGAATGGCGACATGTATTAGAAACTGCCCCCAGCGACAAATATGCGGAAACATTTGCTAAAGATGTTCCTGGTTTGCAAAGCCCCGATTCGCACACCATCGTTTTGAAGTTAATCAAACCCTATCCCCAACTCCTTTCCATTCTTGCAATGAACCCGACAGCGGTGACTGCAAAAGAAGTCGTCGAAAAATACGCTGCTGAAATTATCAATCATCCTATAGGCACAGGCCCCTATAAAATCAAAGAATGGGTGAGAGGTTCCAAAATTGTCCTCGAAAAAAATGCTAATTTTCGTAGTGAGCTTTATCCCAGCGCGGGAAGTGACGAAGATAAGACCAAAGGTCTACTTGCAGCTTCTGGTCAAAAACTTCCTATCGTAGACCTCATACAGTTTGAAATTATCAAAGAAGAACAACCTCGCTGGCTGCATTTCAAAAGTGGCAATTTGGCCTATGCCAACATTCCAAAAGACAATTTTAAGGAAGCCATCGGCGCAGACGGCCAACTCAGTCCAGCACTTGCAAATGACGGTGTGCAATTGCATAAGGCAATGAGCCTCACTTCATGGTGGCTGGAATTCAACCTCAAGGATCCCATTCTGGGTAAAAACAAAAAGCTGCGTCAGGCCATCGCCCATGCTTTTGACAGAGCCAAGGCTTTAAATCTTCTCTACAACGATCGTGGAATTTTAAGCTCGAGTCCCGTACCCCCAGATTTGGAAGGTGGATCTAACCTCGAAGCTTTCCCCTATGCTTATGACCTCGAAAAAGCCAAAAAACTTTTAGCCGAAGCGGGCTTTAAAGATGGCAAAGGCTTGGCAGAACTCAGTTTGGATTTGCGAGGGACCAATCCCACCAATCGACAGTTTGGCGAATTTTTGCAATCAAATCTTGCAGCAATTGGCATTAAACTCAATATCTTAGCTAACTCCTTCCCGGAGGCTCTCGAAAAAACCAAAAGTAGCAAGTTTCAAATGATGCTTGCAGGCTGGGCGGCCGACTATCCGGATCCCGAAAACTTCCTAGCCTTGTGGTACGGTCCCAACAAGGCTCCAGGTAATAACACTTCAAATTTTCAAAATAAGGAATTCGACAAGTTATACGACAAGATCCGCATCGAAAATCCGGGTCCCGAACGTGTGAAAGCGGTTCAACGCATGACTCAAATCCTTAACGATGAGGTCCCAGTTGTGTTTTTCTTTCATGCTATGGACTATGTTGTCTCCCGAAATTGGCTAAAAAACTACAAACCTCATCTTTTGCTCTATGGAGGAGCAAAGTACCTCGATCTTGATACAGGACTCAAAGCCCGCTAGCTAGGATTCGAACTGACCATTAAAAAAGATTCGTGAAATAGGTTGATTTTATAGCTCTTCTTTCCTATAGATCTTAAACCTATGTCATCACGTTACGGAAAAACAAAAACACAACGTCTTTGCAAAGCTAAGAAATTTGGAAAACGAAGCAAAGTAGCTCGCGAGAACAAAGGAACCACTGCATCTTTTCCTTTAGAAGGTGCACTTCCTTCCTTGCGATATGCTCGTCCCGTAGATCCTGCTTCGATTGTGGTTCCTAGATCACACAAGCACTAAGAATCGCTTTTCAGTTTGAGCAAAGTTCAATCTCCACAAGAAGTTGGAAATTCGTTGTCTTCGCTTGCTCTTAAAGACCTCACTCTTTCACTTTTTAAAGAACTAAAAATTCTCACTCGCGGATCTCCCCTTAAATTAGAAGACGAAATCACCCGCATGCGACTTTGGCTAAGCAAAGATCGCGAATCTAGGCCTTCAGGTTATATGAATCAGCCGAAGGCATTTTCGGCCTACACCGCATTTCATTTGCCTCTACACCTCACTGAAACATTTTGGATTTTTGAACAAAATTTTCAGAGAATTGGATTAAAGACTCCAGAAAAAATATTGGACCTGGGCTCGGGTCCCGGCACCGCAACACTTTCGTTGCTCTTATGGTTACATTCTAAAAAACTTCCGTTTCCTAAGGAAGTGACTTTCTTTGATCAAAGCACCAGAGCTCTTGATGCCAGTGTGATATTGCTAAAATCACTTTATCAAAACGCTGGGCAAAGCTTGCCAAAAATACGAAAACTTCATGGAAATTTGTTTCATCGAAAAATACTGAAAGACCTTCGCGGTGACTACGACTTAGTGATTTTAAGCCATGTGCTTAACGAATTTGGAAATGGCCCCAGACATCGACCCAAAAAAATGGATTTTTTTGAATCCTTAGAAAAAGATCTTCACTTAGCACCTGGCACTTTGCTTTTAATCATCGAACCCCCCTTGCGCGAACCCACTTTGGATTTAATGTGGCTGCGCGATCAGCTTTCACGCTCCGAAACATTGAATGTCGCAGAAACAAAATCTCTAGATGAAGTAGACGAAGAATTTGACGATCAGCTAAGCTTTGAAGGATTCAACGCCCGAGTTCTAGCTCCCTGCCCTTCGGGTACCAAACGTTGTCCCATGCTTCTTGCCCGAGCCGGCTGGTGTTACGCCCAGCCTCCTCGAGAATATTTTCGTGCGCGAGGTTTGTGCCCTTGGGATTACGAGATCGAAAGCACTGTTCGCATTGAATGGACTCAACCCGGCTTTTCTTATCTTCTTTTGGGACTTAAAAATCAAAATATCGCGACAGAAAATCCAGAGTGGAAAACTTCCCACCATGGCATTGCATTGACCGACTCCACCCGTGCCGTTTCGATGATTTGTCGTGAAAACAAAATGAGGCGCGAAGCCCGCACACCTTTTCGTGGGGCTTATTTAGAGCACCGAACAAAATCGCCGCGCTTTAATAATTCCGAACCTGAAGATTTCCAAAGCCACCCAAAAAACCGTAGGTCAGATAACGACTAGACAGCTGATCAAGTTTTGCTTGGTAATCGGCTTTTTGCTTTTGCTCTTCCACCAAGTAACTTTTGTTTTTTGCAGCTTCCATTACTTGGCGCCCTGAACCGATCACCTGCACCACTTTGTCCGCCTTTGCGCTGATGGATGTTTCGGGATTTTTGTCATCCAACAACAAAAGATATTCTTCATAGAGTTTTACCTTTTTTTCCCGATCCGCCATATGTTTTCGCGCTGCTTCTTCGCGGTAGGTGACTCTTTGGCTGGGATTTTGCGATCTTTCAGTTTCGTATCGCTCAATATTTTTTGCATCGTCAACAATCTGGTCTGTAAAATTTTCGATACGCTCACGCAAGATGATGCGACATTCTGCTAATTTTTCTGGAAGTTTTTCTAAAGCCACATCTTGGGGCGTCGATCGATCCATAGAATTGAGTTCATCATCAATGATTTTTAAACATGGAGGAACATCCGTTAATTCACGGCGAATTGCGCGGTACGCCGCTCGCAAATCTCGTCTGGATTGATCTTGCGCACTATAGTTTTCCTTTTCTTTTTGCTTGATCACCTGGTCGACGTCTTTGATTTGTTTTTCATAGCCTTTTCGCTCGTCATCTAATTGTTTAAATTTTTCTTTAAAAGTACCCGCTCGCAAATGGGTTGCCACTTCATCGAAAGGCATAAGAGCTTCGTCGATTTCTCCAATGTTTGGACCCAAAACTTTTGCAGCCAAATCGCGCACTTGACGAATACATTCGGGATAATAGCCCGTTGCCATAAGGCTTACCAAGACCAGCGACATCCTATAGTTTATCGAAATGTCCGGCTCTTTTGGTGGCGCGCAATGGCTGACTCTGACTCCGCTGATAAATTCTACTGCTCGGCACCACGCGGGCGATTTTTGCAAAGCCGAATAAATCGAGGAGTTGAGATTTGAATTCACTTTAAACCAAGGTCGTAAAAGCTCTATGTCACCCTGCAAACCTTCTTGGGTGACCGTGCGATGGTTGTTTGCCACAAGCAGCAAATCCATCACGGTGAAGGGCCGGCCGTAGTTGTGTCGATTTGTACCGCCAATGGGAATTTGATTCAGAGGCACAGGACAACCTCCAGGAGCTTCGGCAACTGGTGGGTTTGGAACTTGAGGTGTGGGATTTGTTGATGGAGGATTTGTAGGAGGGTTATGCGGACTCGTCACAGTGCCTGGCGCGTATGGGATAATCAAGTCGGCCGCGGGCTGTCGATTGATTGATTTTGCTGAAGGATAAAAAAAGAAATTCTTTATTTCGGATTGCTCAGATTCTTGTGGGTTCATTGAAGCTAACTTTTGTTTGAGATCATTTTGCGCACAAGAAAATAAAAGAGAGAGTCCTAAAATCGCTAAAAATTTCATACTCCTATTATAAGCTCAAGCGGGCATTCATTTCTTGCCATGATTTTGACAGAAGAACATTTCTCCCCTCAAGACAGATATGAAGTCCTAGATTAAGATCCAGATACAAGATTATGACACTCACGCAAGCACTCATCATGGGAATCGTAGAAGGGCTGACGGAATTTTTGCCAATTTCTTCGACTGGACATTTGATTTTGGCTTCTCATTTTTTAAACATCGAGGACTCTGCCCAGACAAAATCATTTGAAGTGATTATTCAAAGTGGCGCAATACTTGCGGTATGCTGGCACTACCGAAAACAGCTACTGCAAATGTTTCAACATACCTTGCAATTAAAACAACCTGGGTTTGGACAAAGTCTTTCCGTGTTATTAGCATTTTTACCTACGGCCGTTCTAGGTTTCACTTTACGCAAGTGGATTAAAGCAAATTTGTTTGGAATAAATCCTGTGATTTTTGCGATGATATTTGGCGGCGTGCTGATGCTCGTGATTGAAATTTTTTTTAAAAGAAAAAATAAAACCCTGCCGCCGTCACATCTCAGTGATCCGCCTTTAACGCTCAATCAATCGCTGTCCATTGGTTTTGCGCAATCCTTGGCGATGTGGCCCGGGATGAGCCGATCTATGACCAGCATTTTAGGTGCCCGACTGGTAGGACTTAGCCCAGTGCACGCCGCAAGTTTTTCGTTTCTTTTGGCAATTCCCACAATTTTTGGAGCAACGGTACTGGATATTATCAAAGAGCGCGAAACCCTCATGCACGCCGATCCATCGCATCTTTTAGCTCTCTTGGTCGGGTCGTTGTCCAGTTTCATTGTGGCGCTCATTGTGATTCGGGTGTTTCTTAACTTCCTTAAAACACAAAGCCTTGAAGTTTTTGCTTGGTATCGAATTATTGCTGGGCTTGCTCTGTGGGTGTTTCTGAAATAGAAAGTCATTCATCAATATGAGTAACAAAAATGCAATTTTCGAGAATTTAATTCCCAACGAAATGGGTTGCTATGACATCAAACCCGAAGAGCTAAAAAAACTTTTTTCAGATTGTCATGTCGTAGATGTGCGCCGGCCCGACGAATGGGTTTCTGAACTGGGCCACATTTCGGGTGTTCAGTTTGCAACACTCGAAACTAATTTTGTAAAATTTATTGACGCCATTCCCTCTGCTCAAAAAAATGACACCTGGGTTTTCGTTTGCCGTTCAGGAGCTCGATCTGCCAAAGCTGCCGCAATAGCCATTCAAAAAGGAATTCCCATGGCGCACAATATGATGGGCGGAATGATTCAGTGGAATAATTTGGGATTTCCGGTTGCACTTAAAGTCGGCGATTAATTGGCGCGTCAATCTAAGACTTTCCATTTCTGGGCAACTCATTCTCTTTAGTTAATCAAATTTAATTCCGAAAAGTTTCAAGAATGAAATTAAAGATGAGTTTAAAAAATCCCCATTCACGACTCCTGTTCATTTTTACACTTCTTTTAGGATTATCAATTGCCAATGCTCGAGCCCACGAAAAAACGGGACCCGTCGATGGCACAATCCTTCCAAATGAAGAATACGCAGAAAACGCCGAAAGTGTTTGTCAAAGTAAAGTTAGCAGCAAGCAAGCCACAGTACTATGGGCTTTAGCTTCAATGATTTCATCAGTGTCAACACTTCAAGATTTGTTTGATAGACAGCTTGTGGAAAAAGACCCCATTCAAGTCAAAAGGCTCGCGACAATCAAACAAGCTCTTCTTGAGGCAGCCGAGCTGGATGAGGTAATTAAAACCATTGATCAAGCCTCTCACACTCTAGATCCCCTAGAAATTTTAAATAGATTAAAAACTTTCGCTCAAAAGAGTGCCATCAAAGATGCCATCGGTATTTTAAAACCTTATGCCCTAGACAAAAATGCTTTTAGTTTTGATCGTGATGCCTTTGTCAAATTTGAAAATCGATACAATACCCTCATTTCACAAATTCAAAGTGCTTCACTTAACTCCACCCAAAAAACCCAGTCGCTCGCCGCGCTTGGAAAAATGATTTTGCCTTTCACTGATGGCGAATTTCAGGGGCGCAAAGGGATTGCACAAAACTATGCGCGTGCGCAGTTAAAAGAAAGTGGCATTGCAAAAACAGAATCAAAAGTTGGCGGAAGTAGCGCGTTACCTAAAATTTCGAATTTTACAAAGTGCACTGGCGCAATCTCAATCATAAGTACTTTAGGACTCGCCAATGAATATTTCGGCGGTCCTGGTAGTGTAAAAAAAGCTACTGAATATTAAAATCGAAACTTGTCCAATAATCATTATTCGCGAGCAAAATCGCGAGTCAACTTTTCGATTTCTTTCCAAGTTAAAGGTGTCAGAAAATCGCGGCGCTCTTTGACAATTTCGATATCATCAAAAACTTTGCGATCTCTCTTTGAACGAAGAATTTTAATATACTCGCCATGTGACCAACCTAAAGGAGTCGCTGAGCCGGTAGGTTTTCCCGCTCGTGCACCGTAATCCCAAACTTGCTCCGGTATCATCAAAGTAGGAGTCGCAAACTTTTCGATAGCTTGAATAAAAGGATTAATTTCCGAGTGAATCTTCATGGGTGAATGGCCTTGTTCTACCGCTTTAGCCAATTCAAAATGCGCGCGCTCACCCGTTAACAAGGGCCACAGCATTCCGCCAGTTTGCGCCCCGCTTAAGTCATCATAGTTATAACGGTCGTAGGTATAGCGTCTAAATCCAGGACCATAATTTGGAACATCCACGCGTATAGTTTGGTCATACTCGGGGACCGATTCGGAAATAAAAGGATCAAGTGCGCTCTTAACTCCAAATCTCACAAGCTCCAAAAACCCGCCATCGATCACATCTTTTTCGCGAAAACGTCCACCATTATTTGCAATGTAAAATTCGGTATTGTCGTTGGGGTCCCACCATTGATCAAAGCTCGATGCGCCCTCTGATCGAATAAAATATCTTCCGTTTCCGTGCGCTCCACTTGTTGTAAAAGTCCAAGAGTCAATATTGTCTCCTGGTCGAAAAGCCCAAGAATCGGCTTTGCTGTAGTATTTTCTAGCTCGCTCGGTATCGCCCATCGCATCAGCCATTTTTCCGGCCGACCACAATGCGGAAATCAAAGAAGCAATGGTCGAGGGAGATGCTCCAAAAGTTTCTTCCCATCTTTCTTGATTTGTCCAAGGACCCGCGCTGTCAATCAAATCGCTTGCGCGACTTACCATATCCCAATAATCTCTGAGTTCGATTTTTCCTGCGCGCCAAAGACGATAAGCCAAAACGACAGGCATGGCCACTTCGTCCATCTGCAAGCCAGTCCACCAAGCTTCGCCGTTGGTCCAAAAATTTTGAGGCCACGAGCCATTTTTTGAAATTCTTCGATGTCCCCACAGCGGATACTCGCCAGCTTGAGGACCGTACTGAACAGCGCGCAAGCGATTGAGTGCAGCGCGAGCGGATTGATAATCTTCAATAGCCATGAATGTTGATGCCATCATGTACAAATCGCGGGGCCATACTAAATGATAGCCTCCAGTGAGAAACTGTCTCGGGCGATCCTTAATGTTCAAAGGACCAGCATTTGTATCAGAATTATGCTCACCCCATGGAATCGCCGGAGCGGCAATAAATGCGCCTTCAAAAGTTTTGTCTTCCATAGATTTCAGAACCGCAACTGAGGCGCGAAAAATTTTTCCTTCATCAAGACTCGCAGAACTTAAATCTTCAACATTTGCTTGATACTCTTCCCATTGACGTTGAAACAAACTTTCTGCTGAATTTGCTTCGCCCAACGCATTAACTGCAATACTTTCTGCAAGAGATTCATTGATTCCGAATCCTAAGCTCATGACAAATTCAAACTCTCCCGCCACTTCGGGCAAATCAATTTGCGCGCCTAAAACAACTTCACCATTGGAAGCGGTTTTATACGAATGAGTCATGCGCAAATTCTTGCTTAAGTCTTGAAAAATATCATAGGGTCCCGAAAAACTGGCCGAAGCATTTCTCAACTTCACACTAAATTTTAAGGCTTGAGCTTCGTTAGTTTGATGAGCAAAAAGGCCGTGATTTGCATCGGCACCAGCACGAACATTGCCAAAATCGCCTAGGGGCGAATTTCCAACGGCAGGATTTAACAAAACGTAGAACTTTAGATCGGGAACCCTAGCTTTAACTTTAATCTTCATGATCAACGCATCTCGCGAAGGATGGGTGAAAATACTTTTTTCAATGCTGTAGCGATCTTCACGATCTTTGGAAATTTGTAAAAATTGTGGAACGCCGGATTTTACCCAACGACTTTCGCTTTGCATATTCTTACGTTCATCATGAAAAAAACTTTTCCCATCGCTCACCAAGAATTGAAGATCTCTCACCTGAGGGGTATCTATTGTCGGCCAGTAAATTTCGCTAATAACTCCTTGCGTACCTGTAAACCAAACTTTTGAAATAGGCGCGGTTGAAGACGCCGAAGAATACTTGTTATTAGAATCATATGCTTCAAATGCCGTTCCAAAAATTTCCTTCACTCCGCTAGACCAGCGACCTGACAACATGCCATCGCGAGGAGCTTCGCCTTCGATTCTTCCGAAACTTGGAACTGCCGTTTGAGCATTGGCATTTTGAATAAAAATACTCAGGCACAAAGCCAAAAAAAATTTTGGTCTCAAGAAAATTATTTTCTGAAAAAATCCCATACGATGTTCACTCCTCAACAACGACTTCACATTTCGAAAAATCTTTGGGAAGTTAAACGTCTAAGGATGTGCTGTCAATAAAGTAGCATGTCGAATGTTTCAAAAAATTCAAAAGCTTAGGCTACTCGCTTAAGATTTATCCTAGCATGAAAACCTGTATGATCGCGAGGTGCTAGTTTAAGGGTTGCTGGCGGGAGTTGAACTGAGATCTAGTTGATGACAAGAAAAACCACTCTCGGTCAATTTACCAACAAATTCGACGGCCTTTTCTTCGCAGTACCCTTCCTTATTCTGAGCAGAATAAAGAATTTTTTCCACCCCACCTTCTTTGGTGTACTTCACTTGGCAGGGAACCTTTTTGGTGGAATCTTCAAACACGATTTCAACACTTCGTTCAATGGAACCTGATTTACACTGCGTTTTTTCAAAAGCAATTATCGTCCCATTGATGAAGATAACAAAGGGAACCAATAAAAATTTGCTGTTCATGTAAGAAACTCCCATCTTTGCTCAATCTTTTCGACTATTCAATTTTTAATTCATCTAAACTCAAATACAATACTTCAAGGATGAATACGTTTAATTTTTTTGCCTTGATAAGGTTTCGATCAGATACTTTGAGGACCCTGAGTATCGTGACCTTTGCTTTTTTGGCGCATGCTCCTAGCTTTGCCGTTGACCCGTTGGCCCTTCATCTCCCTTTTGACCGTATCGTTCCCGAGCGAAGTGTATTTCGGGCCAGCCAAATCAATCGCTTTGACCGAGACGCTGGATATCATTTCGGGTTAGCAGCCTCTTGGAATCCTGATTTTTTTTCAGAAACACGCCATCGCTTAAATGGGGAAATTGGTGCAGCAATTTACAGTGGTTCTAGCCAAGAAAGCGAATTGAACTCCTACAAAGGATTGTGGTCTATGAATCTATCCCTCTTATACGAGTATCGAATGAGCGAAACGATAAGTTTAGAGATGGGACCCGGTTTGGCTCTTTGGCACAGCTTTAGTGACAATTTGTCGCAAAAATTTCCACAGCGACGTGATTTTCAAGGTGGACGAATGACTTTTCGAATTGTCGATCGATTTCAACCCGCCTTGGCAGGAATATTTGATCGCATCACTTTGGGAATTTTTGTCGAAGGCATGGGAGTAGCGGCGAGGTGCATAGCGCTTGAAATTTCCATAGGAATGAAATTCTAGCGAGCGTAGCCTGGCGGATCTAAGCTTTGCCCATCCCTTTGATCATCTGGGGACTTTCCGCTGACAACAGAATCCTCTTGATCCGGATCCCCCCAACTATTCCTTCGCGCAGCCGAGTAGTTTGCGTTAGCGGGATCGTCGTATTCGGATTCGAGGTCTTCATCCGCTTCATCCCAATCTGGAGGAGGAGGCATTTTACCATCACGAAATTGACCAAGCAGCGCTTGATCTGAGATCGATTTTTCTTCAAAATTTGCGTCTTCGTCATCATATTCAGACAAAGCAGATTCCACTGATTTTAATCGCTTGTCGGCTTTAGCAACGGAATTCTCGGCACTTCCTTCAGCGCCAGGGGATGAAGGACTTTTCTCTGAAACAGCGTCTGCTGTACTTGGAATCTTTAGTTCTACTCGCTCGTCCGAAAGTTCCGAATTTGCAGTCACTTTTTCTAAACCTAAATCAGATTTAGACAATGGCGCATTTGCAGTAGCTTTTATAGGGAGAGTTTCCGATGGAAGATCATTGGCAGAATTTTGGGCTCCAATAAATTTCAATCCCGCGAAAAGTCCAAGAGTGAGTAAAGCTAAAATCCAGACCCTCATTACGCGGTGTGTTAGTGCGGATTGGGGGAAATGTCAACAGGCTCTATTTTATGATATTGATAACTATTATCAATTAAACTATTCTGCTCTTAGTAAATTGAAAGGATGCCAAAGTGACTTCAAATTTTAAACGCCCCACTCCCGCATTAAAAATTCAAAAGTCATTTCTCGTTTTAAATCTTATCGCTCTTACGGGACTTTCAGTTTTATTTATTACAAAGACAATTTTTGCTCCCACTGTCTAAAAGTGAAACATTTTCGTTTGAGAATTCTCAAACATTTAGCGACAGTTCGGGTTAGATCTTTCACAAAACTAGACATTGCAGTTTAAAAAGTATTAGGCAGTGGGTCATGACTAAAACAATAAATATTTTAAATAGAACTTTATGCTTAGCATCTGCATTCACTTTTGCGGGCATCTCGCAAAATTCTCTCGCTCAATCGTTAGCTGTAAAAGTAGCACGGTCTGCCGACGCAGCAGGAGCGCCTTCTGAATCAGAACAAAAATTGCTTCGCGTTCGTCCGATGAACACTCGAACTATCGATCCTACTTTTGTCTCAGGTTCACGATTTGAGCAAGAAACTGGAGTGTCCCACTTTACCGCTATCCGCCAAGCTGTAGATTTAGGCTTAAAGTCCCGTAAAATTTTTACAAATGAAATCATCGATAGAGCCTATGGCCTGCCCGGAAGAGACCGCTCACTTCCTGTAGGTCTCTTGTCTCATTCCATGTGTACTTATGATTCCACAAGCGCTGCTTACGTACTGGGTGCTGACTACGTTCCCGATGCTACAACCCTTACGCGCATAAATAATTTTGTAAATATTTATAACAAACAGCGAGCTGCGGCTTTGGCTGGCAAAGAAGAAGGAAAAGAAAAACTTTCCCTTATTTGGAGCACCCTTTTTTCGTGTCTAGCATACGCAGAATCCCTTGCTGATCCTGATGAAAGTTCCGAATCTGACGCTCTCTATTTGGATTTTTTAAATAGTAATGCTGCAATGAAAGCCGATTTTGTGGCTCGCGGCATGGGCACACGACCTAAAGGAGTGCTTATGCACGCCGATCACCCTGGAGAGTATTACATTCGCAAACGTGCCATTCGCAATGATCCCAATTTAACTCCTGCCCAAAAAGAAGAAGCTTTACGAAAACTTGATGAAGAATATGCTGAATGGGGACCCAACAAATGGATGGTCGCTGGAATTTTTCAGTTTGCACCGGATGTTTCGAGCAATGCTGCTCCCTGCGTTCATCAGTGGAACGAAACGGCAGCAGAATACAATCGATCTGGCATGGGACAAATCAATCTTAACAAAACCGAGTTAACTCGTGCCTTGGTAAGCCCACTTCAAGCTTTCAACACCTATTGTGGCGCTCAAAAAATGTCTCAAGGGTTTAATTCTCAGGCGAATACAGTAAATCTTACTGGAGTGCATCCTGCAAACATCATTGGCGGACAAAACCTTAAAGCTCCCCAAGATCGATGTATGAGTTTGCTCATGCGCGGTGGTACTGGTCGAATGTACGCGCATTTTGGTCCGCTGAGAAATTCCACTCAGCGCAATACAGCCATTCTTTTTAACTGCGTCGAACGCGCTACTCTTCCTGAGTTAAAAAATTAAGGTTGAAGAAAAGTATCGGGAATTAAAAATCCGACAAAATACGAATGGGGGCAATGCTGATGGAGAATTGGAAATTAATAAGCGTTAAGGTTTTGTCCCTTTTTTCTATCACACTTGGCTCCGCAAACATTTTAGCAAATGAAAGCGGGGCCAACTTTTCGCCTCGCTTCAGTCCCTCAATTGTTACCGATCAAGTGACAATAAAGTTTGCAGATTCCCTGGGTTGTCCAGAAAGTTTTGACACCCTTATCTCGTTATTAAAATCTTATTTAGATAGTTCTCAAAATTTGAATTCTCGCTCGGCAAATCTAGGCCGGCAGGCATTTGATGAACAATTAAATCTCAATCAGAGAACCCAAACGCAAGAAAAACTTTGGCAATTGAATTCTTTTCTAAAGCAAAAATGGCTTCCAGAATTTGTAGCCTTTCAAAAACTTCAAGCTTCTAAAAATTCTACAGAAAATTTAATAGAAGATTATTTAGCTCAACCTGAACATCTAACACCCGCTTTGAATCGAATGCGCAAAATTTTGGTCGATCTTGATGTTGCATTTGCCTCCGAGGGTGGACGCTGTGAGCAGACAGATAATTATGAAAAGCATTTTGCTAAGTTAAAAAGAATTCAGTTCGAAGAGCAAATTTTTGCTAAACTAAAGTTACCTACAAATTTTCGTGATATAAAAATGCTGGGCGAAATCACAAGTTTGGAAGTCAATGCTTCTAGCCACTCGCTCGTAAAAGGAGCTTGGAATATTTTTTCGCAACTGTATCAGAATTGTTCGGTCTTAAGTCGCCCTACTTTATCTGCAACTCTTCAACTCAAAGGCATCAAAGTTACAGGCCGACATTCAAGCGGTGCAGGTGACAAACGAGAGTTGATTTTGAAAGACGGTGTACCTGTAGCAGAATTTTATGCCAATCATCCTTACCTCAATGATTTCGCGACGTATTTTGCGAACGAAGGCCGCGCTAATTCTTGTGTGGACTGGACAAAAAACGCTCCCATATATGATTTCGGTGGCAAGCCTGCATTTAGGGACGAAAAATTAAATCTCTTTGTCAATTCTGGAAGTGGTACTTCTGTGCTGGGTTTCGATTGCTCAGGTTTTGTTATGGGTGCAGCGCTTGTGAGTGGCCGTCGAATGATCGAGTCCAAGGCAAATGCACCCACGGATTTACTTCTCAATTATGGCGCGAGTGCAATGAAAAGTCCCACTGGGCGTGGTTTGAGTTGTTTGAGCTATTTTCCAATTCAAAATACCGCCGCAGGATTGTCTACACTTAAAGCTGGCGACATTATGGCTTCAAATTCGCACGTGATCATTATTGAAGAAGTCGGTGCCGATCCTTTTGGAATTAAAAAACTCACTTCGATTTCACAGTGCAATGTAGAAACTTTTCAACCTACTCAATTTGATATTAAGATTATTCATAGCTCAAGTCACAATAATGGAGTGGGACTTGCTCGACATTCCGCTGCGGGTATTCAGGCCGAAACCTTTCTGACTGCGCTGGAAGAGTTGGCGATAAAAACTTGCAAAGCTTATTTTGATAAAAGTTTTCAAGCCAGCTCTGCATTGGCCTCAGGTATTCACCTTACCCGACATCGAAACATTCCAAGCTGCCTGGAAGCCCCTTTGGCGCTATCCAACACGACTTGCGTGGACAAGTGTCTTTTTAAAGATTTTTAGATATGAACTTTTGACAGAAATCCGTAAAATCACTGCAGGGATTGAAATCGCTGCTATATGAAACTTGCAATTTCAATTTCCCATATCCCCAATTCGCGGCAAAAAAACTTGTCCCAATATTTTTTGCGAGCTCATAATCTACTAAATCATCACCGCAGATGACCACTTCGTCAGCATCAAGCTTCATGACGCCCAATACCGCATCAGCATGTTCTTTGGCAGGCTTACGAGCTTTCAGCTTTTCCGGGCCCTGTATAACCTCAAAGCTTAGCGAACTCAGATGCTCTTCACAGGTTTTTATTGCAAGACGAGTGGACTTGTTTGTCACGACAGCAAATCGGAGTTCAGGAAAGATGACCTTCAACTCGGACAATCCTTTAATGACGCCTGCAAAAGGTTTTGATCTGCTTGGTAATTCCAAATACGACTGCTGATATTCAGCGACCGCTCTTAGAATTTCTGTAGAATCGGTGATCTGAGGCAACACTCCTCGAATCAAATAATCCGCTCCTTTACCTATGTGCGGAAGGCAAAAACCCCGGGTCAACGTACCCAAACCTCTACCTCGTCGCAGGTTATTGACGGATTGCACAATATCCGGAAGGGAATCAATCAAAGTGCCGTCTAAATCAAAAAGAATCCCCTTCCAGCGCATTTGCTCATTCTACATCATGACACATCATGTTGATTAGCCAGCCACTCAACAGGAGATTTTTTTTTAAAAAAACAAACGCGAGCGCAAAAAATCAACAAATTGAGTAAATTAGAGATCGTTGCCAATAACTCCTACACGCGTTCTAGAGAAAAATGAGAATGCAATTTTTTTATTTTTGCGCAACAGAAAAGGTTTTCTTAAGTGGCCAATCAGTTTTCATTTTTAAAAAGTGTCAACGCTGCCTTTATCGATGATTTGTACAGTGACTTTCAAAAGGATCCCGAAAGCGTAGAACCCAGTTGGCGTGGATTTTTTGAAGGCATTCAGTTTGGACAAGACCTAGCGCAATCAAGCGGAAACAGTTTTCACGTTGATCTAGCTGCTGAATCCGAATGTGCTGAATTGATCAACGCCTATCGTGATTCGGGACGATTAATTGCCAACATCGATCCTCTCAATGAAACTCCCTCAACCCACCCTCTCCTCGAAAAATCCCGTTTTGGTTTTTCAGAAAAAGATTCCACTCGTAATTTTCAAGCAGCAAAACTTATTGGCATGGACCCGTGCCCGCTCGATGAAATTATTGCTCGATTAAAAGACACCTATTCTTCATCCATCGGCGTTCAGTTTAGCCATATCACTGATGCACCGTCTAGAGAGTGGTTGCTACTGCGAATGGAAGCGAGTCGAAACCGAGAAGCATTGTCTCTTGAAGATAAAAAATTCATACTCGAGCGATTAACGGCTGCAGAAACATGGGAAACTTTTTTACACACCCGCTATGTTGCTAAAAAACGTTTTTCTTTGGAGGGTGGCGAAGCGCTAGTTCCTATGCTCGATCGCTTGATTGAAGTGGGTGCCGAACTTGGTGCTGAACGATTTGTTATGGGCATGGCTCATCGCGGTCGACTGAATGTATTACACAATATCTTTGGTAAGAAAGCAGAATATATTTTTACAGAATTTGAAGAACTCTATCTTTCAAACGAAGCCGCGGATCACCCCGGAATTGGTGACGTGAAGTATCATATGGGCTTTAGCTCTGACATCACAACTCGCCAAGGAAAAAAAGTTCATCTTTCCCTTGGACACAATCCCAGTCATCTCGAATTTATCAGTCCTATTGTGCAAGGAATTGTTCGCTCCAAACAGCGAGCAGCCAAAGATGAACAACGAAACAAAGTCATTCCCATCACAATTCATGGCGACGCAGCTTTTGCTGGTCAGGGTGTGGTTTACGAAACACTGAATTTAAGTCAAGTCGATGGATTTTACACCGGCGGTACGGTGCGACTGGTGATCAACAATCAGGTGGGTTTTACCACCGATCCCACGCAGGCTCGTTCAACGGCTTACGCCACTGACGTAGCGAAAATGTTAGAAGTGCCAATTTTTCATGTTAACGGCGACGATGCTGAAGCTGTTGCGTGGGTGGCACGACTTGCTATTGAGTACCGTCAACTCTTTAAACGCGATGTGGTAATAGATCTTATTTGCTACCGAAAATACGGACACAATGAAGCCGACGAACCCGCCTTTACACAGCCATTGATGTATCAAAAAATAAAAGAGCATCCGACTCCTCGAAAGATTTTTGCTAATAAATTAGTTGCGCAAAATTTGATTACAGAAAGCGAAGCCCAATCCTATCTCGACAAACGTTTTGAAGAATTGACTTTGTCTTTGGAAAAAGCAAAGAGCGAAAAACCAAAACCTTTTCAAATTGCCTTTACCAATCAATGGGCAGGATTGGTGCAAGCCAAAGATTCAAAAGCCAACAATCAGGTAGAGACAAAAGTGTCGACAGAAAAACTTTTAGAAATGGCAAAATCTTTAAACACCTTGCCCTCCACGTTTAAAGCGAATTCTAAATTGGAACGATTTTTTGTGGGACGTTTAAAAGCCGTCGAAGAAGGAAAAGGCATTGATTGGGGAAATGGTGAAGCATTGGCATATGCGTCTCTCTTACTTGAGGGGCACCCTATACGTTTTACTGGGCAAGATGTTGAGCGTGGAACTTTTACACATCGCCATGCAGTACTGACTGATAATTTTACGGGCGAAAAATACACTCCGCATTCGAATCTCTCTGCAACCCAAGCTGATTTTATTATTCGAAATTCTACGTTATCAGAAACTGCAGTTTTGGGTTTTGAATATGGGTGGTCCTTATCCGACCCAAATGCTCTCGTCATCTGGGAAGCTCAGTTTGGCGATTTTGCAAATGGTGCACAAGTGATCATCGACCAATTTATTAGCTCCAGTGAAGTCAAGTGGGCTAGGTCGACCGGCATAGTGTTACTCCTTCCTCATGGCTATGAGGGACAGGGACCCGAACATTCCAGCGCACGACTTGAAAGATTTTTACAACTCACGGGCGATAATAATTTATCAGTCTGTAACTTCACAACGCCTGCAAATTTATTTCATGCACTCAGGCGACAGTTAAAGCAAAATTTTCGAAAACCCTTGATAGTTATGAGTCCTAAAAAACTGTTGCGCTATCCCTTAGCAGTGTCTGAGTTAAAAGATTTCTCAGACGGAAAATTTGAAGCGGTGTTAGAAGACAACTTATTCAATGGGATGACTTCAGCAAAAGAAGTTCAAAGTGCAAAAGAAAAAATTCAACGAGTGATCCTATGCAGTGGGAAAATCTACTATGAACTTTTTGAAGAGCGTGCAGCGCGCAAATTAGAAAATATTGCGATACTTCGATTGGAAGAAATTTTTCCATGGCCGGCTGAAAAATTGAAGAGTCTTTTAAATTCCTATCCGGAAAAGGCAGATTTGATTTGGGCCCAAGAAGAACCTCGCAATCAAGGGGCTTGGACTTTTGTGTTCAATCAGTGGGCTGGTGGACTGGGTGACTTTGCAACTCAAGTTTCGGGGCGAAACATTCGCTATGTGGGTCGTAAAAATTCTGGAGTACCAACTTCAGGTTCAGAAAAAGCACACAATCGCATTCAAGCAGATATCATTAAAAACGCTTTAGGCGTGAATTGATTAAGGGAAGGAATTTATGCAGCATCAAATCAAAGCACCCACCGTGGGAGAATCCATCACCGAGGTGAGAATTTTAAAATGGTTTAAACCCAGCGGCGCCGCTGTAAAGTCGGGCGAAAATTTACTCGAAATCGAAACCGATAAAGCCACTGTCGAAGTGGCTGCAGAAGTGAGCGGGGCTTTAAAAATTTCGCGCCCCGAAGGTGAGACTGTAAGAATTGGCGAAGTGATTGGGATGATCGACACCGAAGTCAAAGGGACTGATTCCCCATCATCCGCTACACCTCCAAAGGCAACGAGCACCACTGCTTCAAGCGCAACTTCTTCGAGTATGACTGCTCAAACTTCAAGTTCTTCCACCTCTGCGGCTTCACACATGAGCGGCAGAGTTTCAAAAGAATCGCTTTTAAAATCTCTTGCAGCTGGAGGACTCCTTCCATCACTTGCTCCTGTTGCGACAAAGTCCAGTGATACGACTGCAACCCAAGACAAAATTGGCGATCGCAGAGTTCCCATGACTCGCATCAGGCAAAAAATTGCGGAGAATTTAGTTCAGGCACAGCGAACGGCTGCGATACTCACAACTTTTAATGAAGTTGACATGAGTGCGGTGATGGAACTTCGCAACAAACACAAAGAGTCTTTTAAAGCAAAAAATGGCGTTGGCCTTTCGTTTATGAGTTTCTTTACGCGAGGAGTGGTGAATTCTTTAAAAGCAAATCCCGCGGTCAATGCCTCCATTGATGGAAAAGACATGATCTATCACGACTACTACGACATAGGAGTCGCTGTTGGTACCGAGCACGGTCTCGTAGTACCCGTCATACGTGGGACAGAAAAATTATCCTTTGTGGATATTGAAAAGAAAATTGGGGAACTCGCAATCAAAGCACGAGATCGAAAGCTTTCACTGAATGAAATGATGGGAGGCACCTTTACCATTTCTAACGGCGGCACTTATGGATCTTTGCTTTCTACTCCAATCTTGAATCCTCCTCAAAGCGGTATTTTGGGAATGCACAAAATTGAAGAGCGACCCATGGCGGTTAATGGTCAAGTCGTGATTCGCCCTATGATGTATGTTGCGCTCAGCTATGATCATCGCATCATTGATGGCAAAGAAGCTGTCACTTTTCTCGTGACGTTAAAAGATCAATTAGAACATCCTGAAAAACTAGGACTTGATTTTCTATAAATTTTTTCCCAAGAGAGGGATTTGCTATGGCCGAACAAAAACTTTTTGATTTGATTATTATAGGCGCAGGTCCCGGCGGATATGTTGCGGCAATTCGAGCTGCACAATTGGGAATGAACGTTGCTTGCATTGAAAAAGGCAAAACCTTAGGCGGCACGTGTTTAAATGTAGGCTGCATTCCATCGAAAGCCTTGCTTGATTCTAGTGAACACTATTATACGGCAAAAACGAAATTTAAAAGTCATGGCATTCATGTCGAAAATGTTGGGCTTGATTTGCCGCAAATGCTGAAGCGCAAAGATCAAGTGGTCAGCGGTCTCACGAGTGGAATTGATGGTCTGTTTAAGAAGCATAAAATCACTCGCTATGTGGGATTGGGTTCTTTGCTAAGTTCCAAACATGGAGTACATGAAGTTCAAATTAAAGATGAATCTGGAAGCTCGCTTCAAATTCAAGCTCCTCGCGTGATTTTGGCGACGGGTTCTGAACCTGTAGAACTCCCAGCATTTAAATTTGATGGCAAAAAAATTATTTCGTCTACCGAAGCTCTTTGTTTAGAAAAAGTTCCTGAACATCTTGTAGTCATTGGCGCTGGGGCAATTGGACTTGAAATGGGCAGTGTATGGGCACGACTGGGTTCAAAAGTTACGGTTCTCGAGTTTATGGATAAATTTTTACCCATGATGGATTCCCAAGTTGCTACCCAACTTCAAAGATCATTAACCAAACAAGGTTTAGATATTCGCTTGGCTACAAAATGCCTCAGTTATGAAAGTAAAAATAATCGACTCAGTGTTTTGACAGAGGAAAAAGGTGAGAAAAAAACTCTGGAATGCGATGTTATATTGGTTTGCGCTGGACGCAAAGCCTTTTCTAAAGATTTGGGGCTCGAAAAAGTTGGCGTTAAAGTTGATGAACGTGGCCGAGTGATTATTGGTGAAAATTTTGAAAGTTCAGTGAAAGGAATTTTTGCGCTTGGAGATTTGGTGGACGGACCAATGCTTGCTCACAAGGCCGAAGACGAAGGCGTTGCATGCGTAGAAATGATGAAGGGCATTAAAACTCACCTCAATTACGCGGCTATTCCAAATGTGATTTATACTTGGCCCGAACTCGCAAGCGTGGGTTATACCGAGGAAGAACTCAAAGCTGCTGGAGTACCCTATCAAGTAGGGACTTTTCCTTTTTTGGCGAATGGACGAGCTAAAGCAATGGCCGAAACTGATGGCATTGTTAAAGTCCTCGCACACGAAAAAACACAACGACTTTTGGGTGTGCACATTGCAGGGCCAAGGGCGTCCGACATGATTGCAGAAGCTGTAGCGGTCTTGGAATACGGCGGAACTGCAAAAGAGCTTGGAAAAATTTCGCACTCCCATCCCACTCTGAGTGAAGCGCTGAAAGAAGCTGCGCTTGCAGTAAGCAAAGAACAAATTCACTTATAGAAAAGTTTTCACAGTGCCAAGGTTAACTCACTTTTTTTTGGCGTTATTTTTTGTGATGTTCCACAATTGTTTTGCTGCCTCTTACTGCGTGATTACAGGAATTGATTCACAAGGTTTTCAGAAACGCTGCGCGGAAGATATTTTTAGATCGAGTGTCGGTGCCTCACTTGCGACCTACGGTGATGCCTTTAAGATTAATCCTTCTTCACTCCCTATTCAAAAAACCGGACTGGGGTTTGAAGTATTGGCAAGTTCACGAGGAGAATCCACAGCACTGGGTGCGGATTTCCAAATCAGTCTGATCAAGGGCTTTCGTGATTTTGGATTTGGCGTGAGTGCCGATCCTTCGAACACTTTTTACTCCTCTAAAATTGCAGATACATCCATCCCAAGCAGTTCAGTTCCTGAACTTTCGCTTGATTTAGGTTCATTAAATTTTGGAACTGCATTTTTACTTAACGATGCTGCCAAATCCTTTTTAAAAAGTCCGCTGATCGCGGGCGCAGCTTTAATTCTAGATCCTCAAAATAAAAATAAAGGATATTCAGCCGGCATGAACTTAGGATCCAAAACATTAGGAGGTGGAATATCGTACGTGCGAGATCCCAATGACCAGATTCCAACTTGGAATTTTTCGCTTTCGATGGCTGCAGGATCTTTTGATTTGGATTTCATTTACAAGAAAATTGGGGCAGAATTTTTAACTTCAAACACGACCGAAACTCAGTGGATCGGCAATTTGTCGTATCGAATTTCTAAATTTACTTTTATTGCGGCATTAAAACGTCACAGGTCCGACTTAGAAGGTTTTGGACTTCCTGTGACCAGTTCCACACGGGCTCTTATTTCTGCAATCTTGACCTTCGGACCTCGCCTGCGCGCAGCTTATTTGTTTAACTACCGACAAAACTCTCATTCGCTGGGAATTCAAGCTCTACTTTTTTAATCAATTCCCATGGTGTGGCGGGCCAATTATTAGGATTTACTCATATTTTTCGTAAATTTCTGACTAAAACCTCACAGGGATTTTTCTTGGCAAAGTAGCTGGGTCTCGATAAATCCACTTTATGCTGCAAAAAGATCATTCAACCGGGGTGCTAAAAAATCAAATGCAAAATACTTTTCAAAAAACTCGGGTTTTAGTTGTCGAAGACGAAGAAGACGTACGCAATTTGATTCTTTTGCAACTGACTCGCGAAGGCTACGAATCTGTTGGGGTGGAAGACAGCGAAAAAGCCCTTGCCCTTATTAATGACTCTACACAAAATTTTGATTTATACATTCTTGATTGGATGCTTCCCGGACTTTCGGGACTGGATTTATGCAAACGCATTGCGGGCCAAAAACCTGTGCTTATGGTTACTGCCCGCGCTGACACCACTGACATAGTTTTGGGACTTGAAATGGGGGCTGATGATTACATCACAAAACCTTTTCAAATTGCGATTTTTAATTCTCGAGTGCGTGCTTTGATTCGCAGGTCCAAGGCCAGTCCGAGTGCCCAGAGCAAACATCAATTCGAAGTTTGCGGACTCACCATCATTCCAGAATCACACCATGCCGTTTTTCGCGGAGAAAAACTGGAATTCACACCTTCCGAATTCAAAGCTCTGTTAGCCATGGCACGAAATAAAGGGGTGATTATCTCGAGACAAAAAATGATCGAGTTCGTCCAAGGCGAAGGATTAACTGTGACCGAAAGAGCCGTGGACACTATGATTTTTGGACTTCGCAAAAATTTGGGTGCAGCATCGTCGCTCATCGAAACTGTTCGCGGAGTTGGTTACCGATTCGCAATGGATCCCATCTAGGCATGAAATCGCTCAATCCCCCATTTTTGAGGCGCGATCAGGAACTTGATGAACTCAAAATTCTGCAAACCGCGATCAGTGATGGTGTGCTTGTGGTGGACGATCAACTCACTCCTATATTTTTTAATTCAAAATTACGACTTTTGTTTCCGATGAGCGACATGGGTCCAAATTTAAATGAAACTCTTTCATTCATTCATAATTTAGAAGTTGTAAACGGTTTTCGCGAAGTTATGGAAACTGGAAAAGCCATTACGCTTCATGCACAAAAATTTCATTTTTCCGATGGAGGCCGAATTTATTTATCAGTTTCGCTGTCGCCTCTAAAAGTAGGATCAAACGCGAGAGGCGTGATCGGAATATTTCATGATGTCACGGAACTTAAAACTGCGGAACAAATGCGAATCGATTTTGTTGCAAACGTGTCCCACGAGCTACGCACTCCCCTCACCTCCATTCAGGGGTATGTTGAAACACTATTAGAAGATGCAGAGTCTGGCCGAAAAGTGGAAACTTCTTATTTAAAGGTCGTTCAAAGAAACACCCAACGTCTGTTGACCTTAATTGATGACTTGCTGGATTTGTCGACCTTGGAATCAAACCCTGCAGCGCTACATAAAGAAAAACTCGATACCCATGCTATTTCCGAAAGAGTGATGGTCAATCTTTCACACAAGTCTCAACTGAAAAAGCAACATATCTCCGTTAATTCAATAGAAGGGCCCCAAGTATTTGCTGATCCACGAAGATTAGAACAAGTCCTGACCAATCTTTTAGACAATGCCATCAAGTTCACTCCCAATGAAGGCAAAATCAAAATTGATTGGTTTGAAAATCTCGAAAGTCCCGGAGTTTTTTTAAAGATTTCAGACACTGGGCCAGGGATCACCGCCAAACATCATGCTCGACTTTTTGAACGATTTTTTAGGGTCGACAAAGCCAGATCACGTGACATGGGTGGCACCGGTCTTGGTCTTGCAATTGTTAAACACATTATGCAAAGTCATCAGGGAACGGTAGAAGTAGAAAGCACACCAGGTGAAGGAACAACTTTTATTTGTGCCTTTCCCCACCCCAAAAATATCAAATTCCTCGGCGATCGACTCTAAGCATTTCGCCTGCAAAAACAGTTTGGCGACGAAGACGATTGTCTTTTTGCAATTTTTCAACACTCACACCAAATTGATCCGCGATGGAATTTAGCGAATCTCCACGCTGAACTTTGTATCGCAATAGTTTTTTAGTTTTGGCGGGTACAACTGCGGTTTTTATCGGCAATTCACGAGGCTTAAATGAAGCGCTCATCCGAGGAGGAATTTTTATTTCCTGTCCTGCCATAATTCGGGAACTATTTAATCGATTGAACTTCATTAAATCTTGAATGGATGTTCCATAAAGTCGTGCAATGTCTTCGAGGTTTTGTCCGCGCTTAGCAAATACTTTGCTGGGATTGCGAGGCGCAGCTTTGTAAGAAGTGTTCGCCTGAATGGATGGAATGGATTTACTTCTCAAGAAAGATTTTTTTTCTATTTGTGCGCTGGCAAGATCTCTAGGCGAAAAGCCTTGCGACTCGGCCAGCATGATTCCTGCGTTCCCTTGCTTCATTTGCGAAATTGATTGCATCACTTTTAATTGATACTGGCGGGGAACCCAAATGGGGTGAATTCTGCCATAGGGAGGAGTCTGACTTTTTAAGAGGTGGGAATTATAAAATTTCAACTTTTCATAATCAATTTGACTCACGCGAGCCACTTCAAAAAGATGAACACCAGAGGGAATTTTTGCCAACGCTAAACGTGGATGGTCCTCGTCCTCGGGAAGATCAAATCCATATTTTTTTGCATTTTCATAAATGTAGGCTGCGGCGGCAAACTTGGGTACGTAGTCTTTGGTTTCATCGGGTAAGACATTTTTATTGAGCAAAGTCCAAAAATCACGACTTTTAGCTCGCAAAATTGCTCGCAAAACTCGGCCTTCCCCTGTGTTATATGCTGCTAATGCTAGTTCCCAAGAATTAAAAACGTTATGCAGATCTTTTAAATATTTGGCTGCTGCTTCTGTGGATTGAATAATATCGCGTCGGTCATCGACCCAGGAATTAACTTTTAACCCGTAGCGCTCCCCTGTATCGGCAATGAATTGCCAAACACCAACAGCATTTGCCGTCGACTTTGCCGAACTTAAATATCCACTTTCGATAATCCCCAAGTAAAAAATATCGGCAGGCACCCCATTTTTCACAAGAATTTCTTGGACAACTTTGCGATAAGGCTCGGCGCGGTCAATATATCTTTGAAAGCGAGACTTTTCGGAGCGCGTAAAAAACTTGATCCAATTTTGAACGGAGGGGTGTTTTAAACTTTGTTTTGTTACGATCCCTGTTTCAGAATGAGTTATTGTTTTATCGTCAAGAATTGCCGCAGTGGTAGAATCGTCGAGTTGATTTTCGAGATTTACCACTTCCCACTCACCACCTGCCTCTAACTTTTGCTCTTGCATTTCTCCATTCGGTGCTTCGGCAAAAACTTTTGTTGTAACTTTCATTCCGTCCGAAGCAAAGGGTGGTTTGCGATGCGCGCAAGATGTCACCAATGAAAGTGCGCCAACGGAGATCACCAAGGTGATCAATGAAAAGTGTGCTTTTTCGGTCATGAGTCCCCCACGCGCAAGTTAAACTACGCCAATGCTTAGTGTCTCAAATTATCTAGCAGAGTCAAAAGTCAGCATTTTGTCGCATTTTGAGTTGCTCAACAAAGCGACACACATCGCCTGAGAGTAAAACTTCAGAACCGCACAGTTTTTTCCGAGTTCGTCAAAATTGTGACACCCTGTTTCTCACGACCGCTTGATCAACATAAAAAAAAAGACCTAAGATTTTAAAAAAATAATGTTAAGCTATTTTTTAGGATACGCGTCTGTAGTCAAACAAACGGTAAACGGATGCGAAAGGGACTTAGGGGGAAAAATGTCAATTCAATTGCACACGTTCTATTCTATTGCGATAACTGCGCTACTTTCGGCATGCGCGACCCAAAAAATTGTGAGGCCAGATCCTCCCACGACTCAGCCTTGGGCTATTAACCCCGGTACTCCCTTGAAACATGGATCGAGCAAAAAAAATACAACAACGGCCGATGCTTCATCTTCAAGCGAAGCGCCTGCGGCACAACCGTCTAGTGTTTCGAGCTCAGTCACCTCTGTTGACCGTGATGTCTTCAACGGTGTGGCAATGGAAGTTCGAAAAGCGATTCCCGTTGCATCATCACCCAGTGGTTGGATTCAAGTGGAAGACCTCTTAAGTCCTTGGCAGCGCTTTCAACTTTCAGCTTATCGTCTATTTGTGAGTCCCGCCTATGCTGAAAAAACTGTTGAAGCCGAACACACATGGAATTCAAGCGATGCGAAAAAATTTGCAGGCAAATACAAACAAGCACAAGGATATTTTGCAGAAATTAAAAGCTTTCGAATCAATCGCGATGCTGCGTCTCAAAATGATTTGATGAAGCTAGAATTAAAATTGAGAAACGGAAAGACCTTAGCGGGTTTTGTAGACAGCAATTGGAAACGAAGCTGCGACTTCTTTGATCAAAGTGTGCCCAACCAGGGCAAAGGAACTTTTGTTGTAGAAGCGAAGTCAAAAAATGCTAAAGTTCCTCACCCTTTTGAAGGCAAGGCTTGTTCCGAACAAGGACTCGCTGGATTTAAATATTTTAATTTTGATTTAAGCACGAGCCAAGCTGCAACGGGAATTCCCTCTGCTGTGATTATCGTCAGTTCAGACCGAAAAAAAGGGATTAACCAAGTTTACTTTCGTCACGATAGCGACGCACCTGAGAGCGATATCCACGTGGCATTGGCTTCGGCTTTTGCCAAAAATCCGTAATTCAGGGTCTTCCTGATTTTTGTCTTTATAAATTTCAAAGCCTGGCTCTCTGTGCAGAGAGCCAGGCTTTTTTTTGTTCAAAATCTTGACACACTGTTTCGATATATGATGCTGTTATAATGCTAGTTCTTATGGGGGAGTACTAAACATGATTCACTTGATCACACGAATTTCATTTTTCAATTTTTCTTTGTTGTGCGTATCGTCTCTCACATTGGGCGCAAGTGCAGAACAAAAGCCTGCTGCAGCAGGTTACCAACTCACCGTGAGTATTCCAGAAGGCTTCGAGTGGAATCAAATCAAGCGAGATATCGCTTCAGACCATAATGCCGAGATTCCCGAACTCCGTTATGTAATCCTCGGTCAAAAAGGAAAAGAACTCGCACAAGCGATTTCCGATTCTTTCTCGGTAGAGCGCTGGCAAAAACTTCAGGAAGGCGGAAGACTTTCGTACCTCAACAAATTTTTCTTTGCCAACACGCGCAGTCAATCCAACCGAGGGAATCAAATTGTTGCATGCTTTTTGGGTGCTTCTCCAGATATTGTGTCTCAGTTTTTCAATCAAGATGTAGGTGCCAATCGCATTAAAGATTTAAGTGCTATCGAAATTTCACTCAGTGCTGATGGGCTTATGATGGGCTTTGATGTGACCTATGATGAAGGTCCGTTTAAAGGCGAACGACATTTTAGAATGGAGCATTGTTCACAGTCAGGGAAGGCAGCACTTTTGCCAGAGAATCTCTTAAAGCAAGACGATAAACTTGTGACAAAGTATCACAAAGAAAAAATGAACTCAGGCCGAAACGTCGCGACAGTTGATCAGAACGGGCAAGAAAACGTTCGAACTTTGCCTCCTAAAAGTGCCAATGCTGCCGATGGATTTAAAATTTTTGATGCCGTATCGCAAAGTTCCGGGAATTCAGAACAAAATTTGCCCACATTTAAAATTCGTGGAGATTTTTCGACAGCAAAAAATTCTACAGATTTTGAAACAAGACCGTGGAAAGGGATGAACCTCCAAGATCCCATTGAAGCTCAAAAGTTTAGTGTCTTGATGCTCGCATATTTCTATAGCGGAATGGCGACTCAAGATTCAAGAAATGTGAATAACAACTTTATTGCTGCAAATGACACTCAACATTACTGGTGCCACATGCCTTGGCTCAATCAAGGAAATGCCCAACGCGAGGCAATCCACGGGATGACAATGGAACGCCCCCTACAGAAAAGCGATATTTACCCTTTGGCCACTCGCGGCGCAGACTGGGGCATTGGATTCTATAACGCTCAAGGATGCAAAACGATGAACGAAATATTTGGAAGTGTTGAAGCTCCAAAAGAAGTTCCCAATTGGTCCAAAGGTGTGTTGTGGGAAGATGGAACGGTTTCGGTCAAAACGCTTTACACCACTGCAAAATTTAAAGCTCTCAAAGGAAGTTTTATTTGGCAAGCCAATGTTGCCGGCCCCAACGAATCAGAACGTAGTGTGCAAGATGTCAGCATGATTCAAATCGACATTGCGGTTAAAGATTCCACTCTCAAAGGAGTTAATCCCGCAATTAATAATTGGATGATGACAAGCTATTACTACGATGCAGATTACGATATGCAAAAACATGCAGCGGATCTGGGGTATGCATCAACCATAAATCCCTTGATCGAAAAAATCCCCAGCAAAATGCGAGCTATTTTAAAAATGCGACCCATCGGTGTGCAAACGGGATTTGGCGAACCTTCAACTGGCCAATCGTTGATTTTTGCAGGTTCAAAAACTCATCAAGAAAAAGGCAGATTAAACGGTCCCGCCGATAATCCAAAATCATCGTGCATGGGTTGCCATGCGACCGCAGGAACCGGGATGCCGATGGCTCCCGGACTTGAAACAAACGAAGCTTTGTCGGGGTTTATTAAAAATCCCAAACGCTTTATGGACTACAGTCAGCAATTGGCGTTGGCAAAACGAAACTTTGAAACTCGATCGCGAAAAAGCCGATAGTAATTCTCGATTTAATTGCGCCATAAAATTTTGAAGGAATCTAAACGCTGTAATGCCTAAAATGGTAGTATGAAGAAAATCATTTTAGCCATTTTAGTTTTTAGTAATCAATCAAGCTACTCTGACCTTGTGGTGGAGCATGGGCCTAGCCATACAGAAGTGGGTGAAGCACAGGCAACGGCGTCTAATTCTAAGCCGAGAGACCGAACAGAGAAAATGAATGAAGCAAGGGCACAGTGGCTTGCTGACAGACTGGAGCTGAGTAGCCTTGAAAAAGGTGTGTGTGGTGCGAAGATTAAAAGAGCAAAATTTTTAGACAAAAAAGTTTCAAATTTTGACGTCGCCACCTACAAATAAGTCAAAAGCAATCTTGGCTTAAAAAGTGTCAAATTTTTTGACACTCTCATGTTTAAAGAACAATCATTGCCATTCAGCAGTCTTTCAACTTTTCTTAACAGTTGCGCAGAATTCCAGCTTTAATCGGACTTTTACCTGAGCCCTGTGTAAACTATAAATGTTAAAAAGAGATCGGCCCATCCCTTGCTTCCTAAAAGACAAAGGATTTGTTTTTTTTTAACAATTGGGGGTAGTTTCACAATGAATCATTCAAATAAGTCAAAAGTATATACGGTCGGTTTTGCCGGATTTGTAGCCATGGCTGCAGCAGTCGGTTTTGGATTATGGGAAGGTTTTTCTGAAAAGGTCCCCACTCCTAGCCGAGACATCGCGAGCCCAAGACTTCCTGTACAACATCAAGACGGTGGTTTGGAGCGCGATGCAACTTCAATGCTTCGCTTTAAAAATGCTGAAATTGTCATGGACAATGATTTAGCTATGAAACGAAAAATCGAGGCCATCCGAAAAGCCGGTAAAGGTTCAAGCATCAAAGTGGTTTATTATATTTATCATGACGATCAAAGCGCGTCTTACTTCAGCAAAGAGCTCATCGCTGCCGCTAAAAGAGGCGCACAAGTTAAAATTCTCATAGATTATTTTTACAACTACAGACACCTCGATCTTTTCTCGATGATGGAAAGAGAAGGCGCAAACAACAATAAAGGTGGAAAAATACAAGTTCGCTTGTACAATCGCCCCACCAAAAATCAAATTAAAGATATTGTGTACATGACCACTCCCTGCAAAGAGGCAAATAAATTTTCGGGATGTCCTGCTTATAAAGATGCCTTGGTAAATAAAATGTTTCAAAACGAAGGCAATTACACCAACATCAACAATGGAAAAAGCGGTTTGTTTTTCTCGGGCTTTTATGAAAAAGATCCTCGTTTAATGGCGGCAGCAATTCTTGAAGGGCAAAAACTCGACCTCGCTTCCCTTAAAGGATCTGGCGGCGAAACTACCGAAGCCGATAAAAAAGCTCTCATGAGTTTGCTCAAGAGCTATTGGACAATGAAAACTTCCAACAGCACATTAGATAAACTTGGTGCAGGTTTCAAAATTGCCATGGCGCGTGTTTTCTTTGGCGACAAAGTGAATCCCATTTTTGAAACGATTAACTCCATCGTACCCATGGATATGCGTCGTGAAGCAAATTCGGCTCGCGATTGGGCTTACTGGACTGACTTCACTCACCACAAACTTCTCCTCGTTGACAACAAACACATCATGCTTGGTGGACGAAACATTGAAAATTCTTATCACATGCAACCCAACGATATGGTCGAAAAGTATTTGTTTTGGGATACCGATCTCTATGGAACATTAAGCGGTGGCGGAGAGAAAATTGCACAAAGTTTTGATGAACTCTTCTCTTTCAGACAAATGGTTGCAACGCTTCCCGAAATTCGTGCTCATGCTCCAAACGACATTGCTGCGAATAATCGCATCATTTCTCAAAAATGCACTTTAGAAGTTGAAGAAAAAGAAAACGTCAACGCTGACACACTAGTTGGCGGACCTTCTGAAGATCTCGAAGGAAAGAAGAAAGAGAAAAAGGCAGCGATTACAGCTTGTATCTCACGCGAACTCGAAGCCGGAAATATTTTATCTTTGAACGGCCGAATGGATATTCGTCGCGATCAACTGGAAACAAGGGCTGCAGAGTTTCAATCGAAAGTTGCTGACAACGGATTTATTTCTGGGAAAGCCTTTTTCAAAGACCTGCCAAAATCGATTGTGTTGAGTTCTGAGGAACTCAGCAAAGCCGACACCTATGCGGCATACGTTGAGAACTTGCCCTACACTCGCTCACTTGCTCCTGCTGCTCGCGTGAGAGCGGTCGGAACTTCGAATAAGGAATACATTAAAAATGGTAAGCACATTCACGCACAGTGGGTTGAAGGCTACAAACGCACATGCCAAATGACCCAAGATGACGGCCAACCTCGTTCGATCATTTTGTACAACGCTTACTTCTATCCCAGCAGCTTGCAAATTCGTCAATGGGCAGATTTCTTTGACGGAACCATCAATTGCAAAGGCGTGACTATGAAAATCATCACGAACTCTGCAAAATCCAGCGATCTTGGAATGGTAAACTCATTCTCAGCGCACCAAATGAAAGGCTTTTTCCAATACTACAACAAGGCTAAAAAACCGAATCGCGCAATGGAGTTTGAAGTCTATGAGGTGAATGGAATTTCCTCAAGTGCACACATATCCTTACATAGTAAAGTCACCATTATGGGTGATGACATCATGATTGGATCGGCAAACACAGACATCCGTTCGATTATGATGGATACGAACAATTCCGTACTTTTGCGTAACGTTCCAAATGCCGCTGCTCTTTACCGTGATTACTTTAACAAGGTACTCAGTGGACCTGGCCGAGTTACCCGAATCGACCAAATTTACAAAGACGACGCTATTACAAACGAACATATCCAACTACGAAATCGCGATGCCTTTGACAAATTTCTACTCAAGTACAACTTAACTCGTCACATGAGCGCAGATCAACTCAAACGACTTCATGATTTCTGGGATGCATTACTCTATAATGCTTACAGTAAAACGATGAATATCATGAGCGCGCAACCCCATGAAGGTGATACTGAAGCCGATGCCTTCAACGAACTCTTTAAAGTGATTTAGTTTCGACCAGTATAAAAGGCTACCAGACACGATCTGATCTTTTGTCGAATATAAAACCCTCGAATTCCGTTATAACGGAATTCGAGGGTTTTTCTTTTTCTTGGCTGAAAAAATTTTTGAAGTTTCTTCATTGGATAAATCAGAAAAGGCTTTCAAGTGCCCCCACAACCTTGCAAAGAATCCCACTGTGGATTTGAGTGACATGAAAAATGAGCGCCCGAAACTTTCAAAACTTCTGACTTTTAATCTTCTTCGAATAAAAAAACCACCCGCTAAAATCAGATAACTTGCAAAAGTCTTAAAGAAAAATTCCCAATTCGATTCCACTGCAAAATAGATCATGGCGAGGGGAATCCAAAACGACCACAAACTTACCCACAATGAGCGCAGCAAAAAAATGATTCTCTGAGAAAGCTTGGGAGCTTTAAAAGTCATATAGTATTGAATGTAGCCTTGACGGTACGATGCTTTGATTCGTTGCAGGTGTTTTAAAAATCCTGCATCAATCTCAAGCATTCTTTGCGGCAGCCGTTGCGAATAAAATTTTTGGCTTTGCATTCGCACGACAAACTCCGTTTCGAAGCCCAAACGTGGAACAATATCAAAACCTTTTAATTCTTTTAAAATGGAAAGTCGGCAAATAAAATCCCCACCATTAAGGTCGCCCAAAAATCCACGCACAGCTTCGGCAAATACAACAAAATCATGGCCTTTGCGATCCTGGGAATAAGTCAGGCCCGACAGTGCACCTAAGCGTGGATGATCTTGAAAAGTTTTCTCTGATAACACAATCCAATGCTCATCGAGAATGCAGCCCACTCGAATAAATTGCACGAATTGAATCTCGGGGAATTTTTTTAAAATAAAATTTGCCCCTTCATTGCACGCTCTAGCCCGAGAGATCGACCGATCGATCGATAATTCCAATACCGGCACTCCCATTTTGCGTGCCACTTCCGTGGAATCATCAACCGAGGCCATATCTACATAAACAATAGGAAGTGAAAAAGCCAAAGCACGTTCCAATGATTTTCGAAGATATCCCGACCCCCCTTTGCCAACGACAACAATGGCTGTTTTCACAGAATGCATTTTCCCTCATCAACTACTGCGATCGCAGGAATTCCCAAACTCTGAGTGATTAAATTTGCGAAATATCGAGTGGATTCTTCAGAACCATGATTCACATATATTTTTTGAGGCTTGCGCCTAAATCTTGAAATCCACTCCATCAAATCCTGAGCATCACCATGTGCTGAAAGACTTGAGATGGTTGCAACTTCTGCATTCACTTGAACAACTTCGTGGTGTATGCGCATGTTGCCTTCCAGATTTCCCTTCTCTTGCAGAAATCTGCCTTTGCTACCTTCTGCCTGATAGCCCACAAACAATACACAGTTTCGCTCATCTGGCAGACGTTTTTTGAGATGATGCAACACTCTCCCTCCGCTCAACATTCCCGAAGCAGAAATCACAATCATCGGTCCTTCACGCATACATGCCATCATCGATTCATCTGTTGACTCCACTCGTTCATAGAATCTAGGAAAAAACGAAAAATCTTCATCTCCTGCTATACCAAAAATGGAACTATCTTCTTTGTGCTTTAAAAATACATCGGTTGCTGAAAGCGACATTGGGCTGTCAAGCAATACGGGAACTGCTGGAATAACCCCTTCGTTTTCGAGAATGCGAATCAAGTAAAGAATTTCTTGACTGCGCCCTACCGCAAACGCAGGAATCACAACCACTCCTTTGCGTTTTATCACTCGTTTTAAAACTTCTCCGAGTTCGTCTTTAGGATCCTTTCGACTTTGCGGACGATTTCCGTAGGTGCCTTCAATAACCAAGATATCCGTTTCGTCGAGATCAACCGGTTCTTTGAGAGTACGAAGACGTCCATTTCCTACGTCGCCACTAAAAGTCACTAACTTTGTTTGTCCATTTTGGGTGAGCGAAAATTGTAGAAAACTTGAACCAATGATATGTCCCGACCTCAAAAATTTAACCGATATATTTGTCCCCAATCGGATCCACCCGTTTCGGCTACAGGGTTTTAAAAGTTTCACCGCAGCTTCCGCGTCATCTATCGTGTAAAGAGGGAACGCGGGTTTGTGATTTGAATAACCACTTCGATTTGCATAGTCTGCATCTTCTTCTTGAAGTTTGGCTGCATCCATCCAAAGAATTTTACAAAGTTCAGCCGTTCCTTCCGAGCAGTAAATAGGATTCCGAAATCCGAGCTTTACCAAGCGGGGTACGTACCCTGAATGATCCAAATGGGCATGAGTTAAAATGAGAGATTCCAGTTTTTCAAAATCAAAGTCAGGTTTTTCCCAATTTTTTGCGCGATCCAGTTTGTGTCCTTGAAAAAGGCCACAATCTATAAGATATTTTTTTCCATCAAAACTTAGTAAAGATTTACTTCCGGTCACCGAACCAACTGCGCCTTGAAAATCAATTTGTGCCCACATTTGTGGATCTTAGCCTAACTGAGCTTTAAAAAAGCACAATATGAGCTGCATCATGTTTGTAAACTGTAGTGTCATGGTTCAGACGTCAGAGGTGAACTAAGATTGCCGCTATGAAAAAAACAAAATTATCACTCTTCACTGTCGTTTTTCTCATTGCTAATTTTTGGAATGCCTCCCTCCACGCCTTCCCCAGTGCGGATGAATACTACGCACCTCCCTCTAAACGATTGATTTCACAAAAAAGTGCAAGACAAAGCATTGAAGTCAACAGTACACAATCAAAATCCGTCAAAGCTCATCCCGACTTTCAAGGCTTAAATCCTTCACAAATTTTCGCAGCAAAACGCCATGCACGAGCCAGCTTAAATGTTAAGAAAACTAAACAGGTCTCACAGCTAAATCCCTTTTCCAGTCTGCCTCAATCAGGTCGCGATTTAGAATATTTTCTTGAAAGCCCTTCTCTGGCAGGGGAACGAAACCTAGAAAAAATTGAAGCGCTCAACTTACAAAGTGCAAAAATTGAACAAGACGCTTGGTCCGACAGTTATTGGCCCATTTACAAAGGAATTTTGGGAAATCGATACAACGATGAAGAGTTTGACGCCGCTGGGCGCGGAAGATTTCGCGATTTTTATAATTACATCCAACGGAGTGATCGACAGTTTCCTGCAATAGTAGCTGGAGTGCAAGATCCCAACGATTCGCGACTTCTAAATCTTTCTCCTTCAGAAAAATACGATCTCTTGTTGGGAGACTCCAACTCGCTATTAACAAAAAAAATGTGGGCGGATGGAAATCGCTATGCCGATGAATCCGGAAACGTGGAAGCTTGGATGGGAATATGTCACGGGTGGGCACCAGCTGCTTATAAAGAAAATCGCCCAACTCATAGGGTACAAGTCATGGCTCATGATCAAAAAACACTTCTCACTTTTTATCCATCAGATATAAAAGCTTTAGCCACATTGCTTTGGGCCAATGGCAATAGTCCGATGCTGGCTATAGGAGCACGATGCAATGAAAAGGATCCACAGCGAGGAGAAAATGGACGACTCTTAAATCCCGAGTGTGAAGATATTCACCCTGGACTCTGGCATCTTTCGGTCATCAACAAGATTGGGGTTCAAAAAAGATCTTTTGTGATGGATGCAACATGGGACTACGAAGTGTGGAATCAACCCGTTCTGTCATATAAAATTTCTTATTTCGATGTCACAAACAACGACAAAACTGGAAAGAGTTTTCAAGACGTCGCAAAACTTCGAAGTGAAGTCCCCGAAGATCCCTATGCAAAATTTCGTTCTCCTCTAACTCACAAAATTGTGGGAGTAGAAATGACTGTCGAGTATCTTTCAGAGAATTCCCCCTCTCATAATGCAACCGACAGCAGAGAACTCGATCAAATAGTGGAAGTGACTTATTTTTATGATCTCGAACTGGATGACAAAAACAATATTGTCGGTGGAGAATGGTATCAGTTTCACCACCCAGATTTTTTATGGGATCCACCTGCAGGTTCACTCGCGTGGGCATGGGCTGATCGGGCATCTTCCAGTGTTTGGACTGGAGAGGGTCCCGTTCCTGCCGCCTTACGTCGAGCCGCGATTAGTGGCAGCCGTTCTTCTTCAAGCTTAGGCCAGCCCTTGGGGAAAGTCGTTCGCACCTTGATCGATTTATCGCAAAGATAGGTGACAGATAAAAGACAAATAAGAGGCAGATAAAATCCCAATTTGAGTTAGAATCCCTTTCATGAACGCAAATGTCATGAAAGGGATTCTGCGTTTTTGGATGCTATTGTTGATCTGCCGTCTGAGCAGCTATTCTGTCGCGCAAGATTTCCCAAATCATCTGGGGCAAGAACTCTTTATCGATCTGAGTTCCCAAGAATTAGAAACCGTACTTCAAAGAAAAAAAACTTTAGGATTTATTTTTAGTGATGAGTTTCAACCGATCTTGCAAGCAGGAAAACGAAATCTAGAGTGGAACACGTATATCAATTCTCAAAGGACTCAGAACTCGCTCATCCTGCATCCCGAAAATAGTGAATCTGGAATTCCGATGTCGGATCCTCTCGAGTATAGCAAAACTGGAATTCTTACAAATTTCAAATCTTGGAGCCAAAATGCTCCTTTCACCATGAGAGGCATCATTTTGACCGGTGGAGACTTAAATTCTTTACCTCAAATCGCGGACGAAATTTATCTGCGTTGGGCCCGAAATTTAGATCGCGAATATCAATTGGCACAACGTTGGATTTTGTTAGCGCCCTTTATGCGTCAGCTTAAGGCCGAGCGCGCAAGGGATGTTCGCGGCTATGCATTTCTAAAAACTTTTCCAGATCTCAATAAAGTTTTTGCAAATTGGACATCTCTGAATACAGAAGAGCGGACTCAGCTAAAAAATGCTCTCATTGGACAATGTCTAAACTCTAGAAAATCTTTTTCGGCTTGCACAACCGAGCTCGAAGCTTTGCTGACGCAAAGAAAAAATCCCAGCAGTTTTTATGTAAAATATGAGGATTCTGCTTTTAGGATATGGAAAAGTTTTTATGAAATCCAAAATTCCCGTACTGACGTGATTTGGAAACCTCAAAATATGAATTTCATGACTCTTCCTTTTGCTCGAAATGCCACTGATCGAGCCACGCAATGGATAAAAAACTCAATTGAACAATTTTGGCAGCTCAATGAATGGCATTTAATTTTACGAGAAGTGCCGGCTTCCTCAAAATACATTCATGTTGATTTTATTCCCAATGCCAATGCCCATGTAGACCGAATTGGAGGAAATAAAATCGTCCTCGATCAAAATCGAAGTTTAGACGATCCAAGCCAGTCTTGGATATTAGCTCATGAGTTTGGACATACTTTGGGATTTCCCGATTGCTATTTGGAATTTTTTGACGAAGAAAAGCAAATGATTGTTGCCTACCAAATTCACTTAGACAACATCATGTGCTCCCGCGCGGGACGCATGCAAAACGTTCACTATGACTATTTAAAACACAAGTATTTTAAGAATTAGGGGTCATATAGAAAATAAACCCCTTTATTTTTAAGCGCTGTGACCCTTGCAGGATCAACATTTGCCTTGGGAATTTGCCCGCTAAAATAGAAATGCGTGAGTGTATTTTTTGTCAAAAGCTCTTGCATCAATTGATTAAAGTAAGTTGCGTTCAACTGATTATTCCTTAAATCAATGACTCGTACACTGGGCAGACTATCGAAAATATTTGCCGGAAGATTTAGCGTAAGGAGATTATTAAAAAGTCCAACATTCTGAAGAGAGGTCAATCCATTAAACACTCCAGCCTCTAAATTTGGAAGACTGTTGGAATACAAATTGAGGTCGAATAATTTTGCATTTTTTGAAAATGTATTCGGTAGAATTCTTTGCAAATCATTGTCTGCAAGCCAAAGTCTTGTCAAATCAACAAGCGGATCCAAAAGTGTAGAGGGAAAATCCAGTCCAGTTGAATTTGGCCCAATTTCATTGATACTCAAATAAAGATTTTGAAGCTTAGTATTTTGTGAAAACTGATTTGCAGGAAATGACTTCAGCTTGTTAATTCGAAAATCAAGAGTATCCAATTTTACAAGAGGATTTAAAACATCTGCCGGAAGTTGAGGCCCTAAAAGGTTGTCAAATAGGCCTAAGTACAAGAGTTCTCCTAGTCCATTGAAAGCGCCGGACTCAAGGTTCGACAATTCATTGCTATTTAAATTGAAATCCCGAAGCTTTGTATTCGTCAGAAAAGTGTTTGGAAGAATTCTTTGAAGCTTGTTGCTATCAAGGCGAAGCCGCTGCAATTCAACGAGTGGTGCAAACAATGTGTTGGGTAATTCAACACCTGTCAAATTGGGACCAATCAAATTATTGCCCATATAGAGGTTTTTTAATTTTGTATTCTGCGAAAACTGATTTGAAGGAAATGACTTAAGCTTATTGATTCGCAAATCAAGACCATCCAATTTTACAAGAGGATTAAAAACATCTGCCGGCAGTTGCGGTCCTAAAAGATTGTCATACAATCCTAAATATAAGAGTTCACCTAGGCCATTGAAAGCGCCTGACTCAAGATTCGGCAATTCATTGCTATTTAAGTTTAAATCAACAAGCTTTGTGTTAGCTAAAAAAGTATTTGGAAGAATTCTTTGAAGTTTATTGCTATCAAGCCACAATCTTTTTAAATCAATCAAAGATTCAAACAAAGTGTCCGAAACTTCCACACCTAAAAAATTAGGCCCCACTAGATTATTTCCAAGATATAAATTTTCCAATTTAGTATTTGTTGCAAATTGATCCGTGTGAAAAGATGTGAGTTTATTGACTCTCAAATCTAGAGTTTCGACTGCTACAAGACTTGAAAAAAGTGAAGCAGGAAGTTCGCCACTTAACTTATTGTCATACAAGCTCAGGCCCTCCAATACGGAAAGTCCTTGAAACGTATTCCCATCAAGAGTTGTTAGATAATTGCTACTCAAAGTAATTCTAAGCAACCCTGGCATATCTTTAAAGGTCTTGGTCAATTTTCTAATATTTGCGTTCGCCAAATTTGCAGCAGTCATTGCGGGAGCACAAAGCGACTTTAAAACTATAGTTGAGGGAGCACTCCATTGATAGCAAGTGCGTCCTACAGCACAGGCTGGGAGTGTTGCAGATCCCCCACTCCACTTGTGATCACTCGGATCACTCATTGCCGGATTATAGTCAAAAAAAACAATGCCTGGCCCTTGAGTTTCAAAAGAAAAAATCGTTCTCTGACATTTGCTTCCTTGTACCCCAATTCCACTTCCAAACTTGAGTGATTGTGCGCCCTGAGCTTTTCTTTTTTCCACTTTTAAAAAAAACTCTCCCAGGGTCGCGGGCAAATGGCAGGAAAAGTAAACATCTTGATATTCGGAAGGAAAGCCCACATCGCGAAGGTGTTTAAACTGGGGCGAAGCATCGCAATCATAGTGGCCGATGTAATAGTCACGATTGTCACGTAAATTGCTTGCCAATTGAATGGCTGCATCGGAAAGCAATCTGTGACTTTGGGCCTCATTGACCTCAGAGACAATCACTTTCACTGACTCACTTTGCCTTTGCATAAGAAAAAATACTACTGTAGCTACAATTCCACTCAGTGCGATGACACCAAACAACAAAGCTCCTTGTTTACTTTTAAACTTCACTTTTTTTCTCATAGAATTCTAGATATCCGCACATTTCAAACGACTGCAAGATTTTATTGAAGTGTGAATTTTTCGAGCACAATCTGCTTTATCGCTTGCGTTTTCACATTCCATTGCAAGCTCCCCAATGGGTTTGTCTAAACATTTCAAGGAGCATTCAATTTTCTTTTTGTAAATTTCCATCGACTCTTCAAAATTTTTAGGAATTCGAAGTGTTGACTGCGGAGGCATTGGCATTTCTATTTTAGGCATTTCGGGAAGTGAAGGAGGAGTATTGGTGGCTTCTACCACTGGATTTTTTGATGAGGGAGGAGCGAATACTGGCGACACGGTGGGTTTCGGAGCTGGAATTTGTAATGCATCAGTTGTTTTTGAAACTTCTAAAGGCAATTGGGATACTTTATTCTTTTTTTGAATTGCGAAATAGGTCACAAACACGGCAATTCCTAGAAAAACAAAAATTGGACGAGAAAATTTAGGGATCATATGAAACACCAATACCTTTACTTGTAAGTGCAGTGATATCGACTAAGCTTGGCACAGCTTTAGGAATTTGGGATCCGACCCCAACATTTCTCAAAAAATTTTTTAACAGTAGTTCTTGAAGCAAAAGATTTAAATAAGGGGCTTTCAGCTGATTCATCCGTAAATCAAGAGAAGCAAGTTTGACCAATGGTGCAAAGGTATTCGGCAGCAAATCCGGAGTAAACAGATTAGAATACAACCCTAAAATTTCGAGCGAAATCAACCCATTGAAAACTCCAGATTCAAGATTTGGTAATTCGTTGTAATTGAGGTTCAAATCATTCAACTTTGCATTTGCTGAAAAAGTGTTTGGTAGCAATCTTTCGAGTTCGTTCAAATCTAAACTAAGAGAATACAGATCCACA